>Ga0208646_1001112_pt1 | contig 13947 bp, 10 predicted proteins | sample AntAceMetag02UK8_FD_184762 | JGI IMG/M metagenome (GOLD analysis project Ga0208646, IMG submission 184762) | Saline lake microbial communities from Ace Lake, Antarctica - Antarctic Ace Lake Metagenome 02UK8 (SPAdes) (version 2) | ecosystem: Environmental > Aquatic > Non-marine Saline and...
CGGCTGTTGGAACTGGAATTAATTCTAAAAAAGGTTTTGATAAAAAAATTGTTAAAGAAATAGCCAAATTTACAAAATTACCTTTTAAACCAGCTATTAATAAATTTGCAGAATTGGCCGCTCACGATTCAATTGTAAACTTTTCGGGAACATTAAATACTTGCGCTGTCGCATTAATGAAAATATCAAATGATGTAAGATTTTTAGGATCAGGACCTAGGGCTGGATATGGTGAGTTAACACTTCCAGAAAATGAACCTGGCTCATCAATTATGCCAGGCAAGGTTAATCCAACTCAATGTGAGGCTGTTACGATGGTTTGTGCTAAGGTAATTGGAAATCATACTGGAATTACAGTGGCTGGCTCTCATGGTCACTTTGAATTAAATGTATTTAAACCAATGATTGCGCATAATGTACTGCAATCAATAGATCTTATTGCAGACAGTACTAAAAATTTTGCTCTTTATTGTGTTAAGGGAATTAAAGCTAACAAAAAAAGAATTAAAGAGCATCTGGATAATTCTTTAATGCTAGTTACAGCTCTAGCTCCTCATATTGGATATGATAACGCAGCAAGAATTGCAAAAACAGCTTTAAAGAATGGGACCACCTTGAAAGAGGAAACTTTAAAAACAGGTCTTATTAAAGAAAAAGATTATGAGCGAATAGTTGATCCTAGAAAAATGATCTACCCTTCATAAATGCTAAGCAGCTTATTTAGTAAAACTCTAGTTTTAACTAAATTATTTAAATTATTATCCCTAAACCCTTCTATTATATTAAAAAATTGAGTACTCACTTCATTATTGTTAATTTTAACATTATTAAATTCTATTTCATTACTCAAAAAGTCATAATTTAAATTAATTAAAATATTTCTAATTTCTTTTCTCGATTTTTTACCCGTATTAAGAAAAGAAAATAAAGCATTAGAATTTTTAATATCAAACAATATATCTGTATTTAAAATTAACTTATTATTCTCAAAAAATAAATTACTATTACTTAGCTCTAATAAACCTATATCTTCATTGACAAACTTTGAGCTATCTAAATTCACCTTACCATTAAGAATATTAAAGTATATTTGCGCATTATGAAAAATTCCTACATTAGTGTTTGAATTAATAATTAAGGATGTATTTAAACTTATATTTTCATTAAATAACAATTCTGATTTAAGAAATTCAATTAAAATAGAATTAAGATTAAATAATCTGGACATCTTATAATTATTTAGATTAATATTTAAATTTAAATCAAATGGATTAATTGATAACTTGCCATTGTAATTTATTTGTGAACTATTTTCTCTTGAGTTATTTGAATTAAATTCAATAGATTTGTCATTTACTTCGTATTCAGTATTAATTTTGGAGTTTGAAAATGAAATAATATTTTTTCCTTTAGCTGAAGTATTTTTTTCTTTAAATGATTCATTGTAGATATCTAAATTAAGAGATTTCGCTTCAAAATTAATTTCTTTTTTTCTAATTAGATCCTTTTTATTTTTTAATTCAAAATTAAAGGGTATTTTAAAAACACTGCCTTTTAATTTTAATAAATTTATTAGTTTTTTTTCGTCTAAAAATAAGGTTGCTTTATCTATTTTAATAATTGAGATTATTTCATCTAAATTGTCTTTAAAAAAAATATTACTTTTATTTATTGTAATTTTTTTATTAGAAAACTGATTATCGATAGAATCAATTAATACTTTAAGGCTGCCTCTTAATAAAAAAAAATTTGTTTTATTGATGGTTATATTTTCTATAAACATTTTATCTTTATTAAATAGATTTTTTTGACTCAAAAATATTTTCAAATTTTTAACATCTGCTATTGATTCTTGATTTTTTAATATCTTAGAATCTTTAATTAAATAATGGGGCGCTGGGAGAATTCGATATGAAAAATCATTAAAAGAACTGAGATCTATTTTAAATTCACTAAAAAGTTTGGTTTTAATATTATCTTTTGCCCAATCCTTGTCATATAAAAGAGGTAACAATAGATAAAATATATATAAAAATAATACGCTAATAAAAGTTATTAAAAATTTATTAAAGCTACTAATTATAAATTTATTATTTGTTTTATTCTTAACTTTGAATATTGTATTTCTTAAAAAGTTATTAAAATTTTTGACAATTTTTTTCATAAATACAGTAAAGTTTAAATATCTTATAATGAAATTTTAAAAATGATAAACTCTGAATATTTAAATAATCTTAACAACGCACAAAGGGAAGCCGTTTTATATCTCGACGGACCATTGCTAATAGTGGCTGGTGCAGGTTCTGGAAAAACTAAAGTTTTAACCTCTAGAATTGCTCATATTATTAATGAAAAGAAGGCTTTTCCTAACCAAATACTATCTGTAACTTTTACTAATAAAGCTGCAAAAGAAATGCAAAGTAGAGTAAGCGCAATACTAAACTCAGAAGCTATAGGCCTAACTTGGCTTGGAACATTTCACTCTATTTGTGCAAAGCTATTAAGAAAACATGCTCCTGCTGCTGGATTAACTTCTAATTTTACAATTATTGATACTGATGATCAGGTAAGATTAATTAAAAATATATGTAAAGCTGAAAATATAGACATTAAACAGTTGGCGCCAAAATATATTTTATCAATTCTAGATAGATGGAAAAATAAAGGTTTTTATCCAAATGAAGTTATTATTAACAGAAACGATATATATGAAAAAACTGTACTTCCTCTATATAAAATTTATCAACAAAAACTATTAGACTTAAATGCATGTGACTTTGGAGATTTAATCTTGCATGTTGTAAAAATTCTAGAGAGAAATTTAGATATAAGAGAAATTTATTCTAATAATTTTAAGTATATATTGGTCGACGAATATCAAGACACAAACTATATTCAAAGTAGATGGCTTTATCTATTATCTGATAAACATAAAAATTTATGCTGTGTTGGAGATGATGATCAATCTATTTATAGCTGGCGTGGTGCTGAAATTAAGAATTTTTTGGAATTTGATCAAGTTTATAAAAATGTAAAGGTAATTAGGTTAGAGGAAAATTATCGATCATCACAAAATATCTTATCAGTGGCTTCAAGCTTAATAGCTAATAACCAAAATAGAGTTGGTAAAACTTTAAAAACAACAATGGAAGTGGGGGATCTTGTTAAACTTAATTGTTTTAAAAATGGAAAAGATGAAGCAATAGGAATATCGGATGAAATAGAAAAAAAACTTAAAAAAAAATATTCATTTAACAACATAGCAATTTTAGTTAGAGCAATATTTCAAACTAGAGAGTTTGAAGAACGTTTTTTAAAAATTGGCCTTCCTTATAGAATTTTAGGAGGGACAAAATTTTATGAAAGGGCGGAGATTAAAGACTGTGTTGCTTACTTAAGGTTAATTCACCAACCAAAAGATGATTTAGCTTTTGATAGAATAGTAAATAATCCTAAACGTTCTATTGGAGAAAGTACTATTAAATCAATACATGAATTTTCAAAAGAAAATTCTGTAAGTTTAGAGATTTCTTCAAAACAATTAATTGAACAAAATTTAATCAAACCAAAAACAAAAATAGGTTTAAGTTCCTTTTTATTCTTAATGTATAAATGGAGAAATGATATTAATATAAAAAAAATCAATCACATCAAACTTCTTCAATTAGTTTTGGACGAGTCGGGTTATTCGTCGATGCTAAAAAATAAAAAAGATATAGAAAATGAAAATAGGCTAGAAAATATTAAAGAACTTTTAAGTGCCATGAAGGAATTTGATAACTTGGAAAGTTTTTTAGAGCACGTAGCGCTAGCAACCTCAATTGATCAGGATTGGGAAGGTGAAAAGGTTAATATGATGACTATGCATGGCTCTAAAGGTCTTGAGTTTGATGTTGTTTTTTTGCCTGGCTGGGAAGAAGGGCTTTTTCCACACCAAAAATCTATTGAAGAAAAAGGTCAAAACGGACTTGAAGAAGAAAGAAGATTGGCATACGTAGGTATAACAAGGGCTAAAAAGAAAGCCCTAGTATCGTTTGCTATGAATAGGTTTTATCAAGGAAATTGGATAGATAGTATGGCCTCAAGATTTATTGAAGAACTTCCAGAACAGTTTCTAGAAAAAAACTCTTTCTTTGACGAGAGCAAAGAAGACGATTTTGAATTTAACCAAGATTTTGAAGCTAATGAAGGAGCAAGAAGTCCTGGATGGATAAGATATCAAAAAAGAATCAAATGATTAAAAATAAAATAAACATCCTACGAAAAAAATTTAATAAATATAAAATTGACGGGTATATTATTCCTAAAAATGATGATTATTTTTCTGAGTACGCAAAAAATGATAGGTTAAGAACAATTACAAAATTTTCTGGTTCAGCTGGTATTGCTGTTATCTTAAAGAAAAATAATTATTTGTTTGTTGATGGTAGGTATACTATTCAAGCCCAACAAGAATCTTCAAAAAATTTTAATATAATCGAAATCCATAAAAAACTACCACATAGAATTATCAAGAATTATACTTTGGGCTATGACCCAAGTTTATTTACTAACAACACTCTCAATAAATACTTTGCACACAATAAACTTGTTTTGATTAATCAAAATTTAATTGATCAGATATCAACATTTAATGAAAAAAAAACAAAACCCTTTTATTCCTTAGAAAAAAAAATAGTAGGAGAAACTCATCAATCAAAAATTTCTAAAATTGTAAAATTCCTTAATTCAAACAAAGCTGATTATTTATTTGTTAGCGCACCTGAAAATGTAGCATGGTTATTGAATATCAGGGGGCATGACAATCCAAACAGCCCAATACCAAACGCAAGATTAATTATACACAAAAATAAGAAAATATATTTAATCACAGAAAAAACAAAAGCATTTAATATTATCAAGGAAAAAAAAATTAAAAAAAATCAGATCATTAATAACAATGATTTTTTAACTCTGATTAATCAGTTGCCGGGGGGGAGCTTTATAATTGATGATAAAACATGTTCAGTTTTTTATGAAAATATTATCAAAAAAAGGTTTAAGATTTTAAAAGTAAATGACCCTATCTATAAATTAAAATCTATCAAAAATATGTATGAAATAAAACATATGATTGAAGCTCATAAGAAAGATGGATTAGCATTAACAAAATTTATCTATTGGATTAAAAATGTTAACAAAAAAAGTATAACGGAAGTTGATGCTCAAAATAAATTAGAAAAATTTAGAAAACTAAGTAAAGATTATTTATTTCCAAGTTTTAACACTATAGCAGGGACAGGATCTAATGGAGCCATCGTGCATTACAGGGCTACAAGTAAAATTACTAAAAAAATCAACAAACAAGATATTTTTTTAGTAGACTCAGGTGGTCAGTATAAATACGGAACTACAGACGTTACTAGGACTATTTGTTTTACCAAACAAAAAAAAACTATAATGAATGCTTATACAAATGTTTTGAAAGGTCATATCGCCGTTGCCCAAACCAACTTAAATACATTTAATACTGGGAAAAAAATTGACATCAGGGCTAGAAAATTTTTAAAAAAGGAAGGTCTGGATTATGCGCATGGAACCGGTCATGGGGTTGGTTTTTTTTTAAACGTACACGAGGGTCCTCAATCGATTTCTAAATACAATAATATCAAAATTGAAGAAGGTATGATTTTAAGTAACGAACCTGGATATTATAAGCAAAATCATTTTGGAATTAGAATAGAAAACCTTATTTATGCAAAACAATTAAATAATAAATTATCCTTTGAAAATCTTACATTCGCCCCAATAGAAAAAAATTTAATCAATTATCAATTATTAAATGAAAGTGAAAAGGACTATTTATTTAAATATCATTTAAAAATTTACTCTGAATATTCAAGTGTATTAAATAAAAAAGAGAGAAAATGGCTAGCTAGTCTTATTTAACATTTCCAACCATTCATTTTGATTAATAGTTTTTATGTTTAATTCTTTAGCTGTATTTATTTTTTTAGTAGTTGGTTTTTCACCTACAATTAAATAATTAAGTTTTTTATTTACATTGCTAATTATTTTTCCAGAATTCTGCTCAATCAAAGATTTTGCTTCTGCTCTACTAATTCCGTTTAGCTTACCTGTAAGCATAAAAGTTTTATTATTTAATAATCCTTTATTATTTATTAATATCATGTTCTGTATCTTAAGATTTTTTCCTAGTTCTAATAAAACGTTTAAGTTTGCTTTGTTTAAAAAAAATTTTTTAATTGATTGAATTTGAGTACTGCCAATTCCATCTATATTAAACAAACTTTCTATATTTTTATTATCAGATAATTTAAAAAAATTATCTGCTGTTTTTAAATGTCTGGCTATAAGCTTGGCATTTTCTTGACCTATATGCCTAATTCCTAATGCATATATAAATCTATCTAATGAAATAACTATTTTTTGTTCAATCGAAAATCTTAAATTTGTTACAGATAATCCGCCCCAACCTTCTAATTTTTTTATTTTTTCATAGTCAAGATTAAAAATATCCTGCGGTAATCTAATTAATTTTAAATTCCAAAAATTTTCTACGATTTTTTTTCCAAAACCATCAATATTAAATGCTTCTTTTGATACAAAATGTTTAATTTTTTCTATTGCGATTTTTTCACACTCATAACCTTCGCTAATACATCTTCTAACGGCATCTTGTTTTTTAGTTGTTTCATTGTAATCTTTTACAGTTTTATTGCCACATGATGGGCAAGTTATTGGAAAAATAAATTTTTTGGAGTTCTTGTTTCTTTTTTTTATATCTACTGAAACAACATGGGGTATCACATCGCCAGCTCTTTCAACTGTAACCGTGTCACCAATTCTTATGTCCTTCCTAATAATTTCGTCTTCATTATGAAGTGTTGCATTTGAAACAATTACTCCACCGATATTAACTGGTTTAATTTTTGCAACTGGCGTCAAAGCGCCAGTTCTCCCAATTTGAATTTCAATATTCATTATTTCAGAAATTGAACTATTAGCAGAAAATTTATGTGCAATTGCCCATCTGGGTGCATTGGCAGCAAAACCTAGTCTTTTTTGTAAACTAAAGTCATTTACTTTGTAAACAACTCCATCAATATCAAATGCTATTTCTTTCCTTTTTGTTTCTAGATTTTTATGATTTAGCATTAAATTTTCAACACCAGAAATTCTTCTATTAAATGGGTTTATTTTAAAACCCCATACCTTCAAATTTTTTAAAAAATCAGTTTGATTATAGATCTTCATTTCTTTGGCATGGCCATAGGTGTATGCGATAAATTTAAGTGGTATTTTGGCCGTAATATTAGGATCTTTTTGTCTTAACGATCCTGATGCTGCATTTCTAGGATTGGCAAATTTTTCGCTAATTTTTTTGAAATCGTTGTTTTCTATAAACACCTCTCCTCTAATATCAATTTCATTGGGAAAATTTTTTGCATTTATTTCCTGAGGAATATCACTAATAGTTTTTAAATTTTGTGTAATATTCTCTCCTTCTGTACCATCTCCCCTAGAAAGTCCTTTTGTAAATTTTCCATTAACATAAATTAATGAAGCTGATATCCCATCAATTTTAGGCTCTGCACTATAATCAATTACATTTATTTTTTTTAAGCTTAAAAAATTTAATATCTTTTTTTCAAAATTTTTTAGGTCTTCTTCATTAAAGGCATTCCCGAGTGACAGCATTGGAACTCTATGTTTTATTTTTTCAAAATTTTTAGATGGTTTAAAGCCTACTGTTTTTGTTGGTGAATTTTTATTTTTTAAAAACTTAAATTTATTTTCAAGCTCTATTATATCTTTTTTTAATGAATCAAATATCTGATCTGAAACAATTGGCTTATCTTTATCATAGTAATGTTTATTATATTTATGTACTAAATCTATTTTTTTTAAATACTCAATTTCCACTTCTTTGTCGTCCATGTTACTCGAACAATCCCTTAAATCTCTTTATCAATCCTATTTTTTTCTTTTTATCTTTTTGTATTTCCTCGATCCCATCTCTATAATTGGTATTAAAAACTTTATAGCTATTTTTATACCAATCTGAAGATTGGTAATTATAACCTAATGTATTAGCATATTTTTTAGACTCATCTATTAAGCCCAATCTATAATTAATTTCTACCAGTCTATGAAGTGCTTCTTCGGTATATATAGTTGTATTGTATTTATTCACTACTGTTTTAAATCGATTTAAAGCCGGTATCCATTTGCTCTTATTTAAATAATATCTAGCTATATACATTTCTTTTGCTGCTAAAATTTCATTAATTAAATCAATCTTAAATTTTGCATCCATTGCAAATTCAGAAGCTGGGTACTCTTTTATTATTAACTCAAATTGATTTTTTGCATCTAGTATTGATTTTAAATCCTTTTTTTCATCTACTATTTGTTCATAAAAACTCATTCCAAGAAGAAAATGTGCATATACTTTATCTTTATGATTTGGATAAGTTTTTAAGTATCGCTCTAGTTCAAAAATTGTATCACTATAATAATCTTGAGTATAATAAGCATATGCAGCCATAATTGCCGATTTTGCTGCCCATGGTGATTGCGGAAATAATAGTTCTGCTTCATTAAATTTTTTAGCTGCTAATAATACATCTCCTCTTTGCAATTCAAAATATCCTTCCTTATAAGCATTAGACATTTGCATCTCCATGTCTACTTCTACAATTTCAGATATTTTATTTGTCTTATCTCCACATGAATAAACAAATAATAATGCCACTAAAATGAATAATATTTTAAATTTAGAAATCATTATCTTATTCTAACAGATTATGAATAAAACTCTATTTTTTAAGCTATAGACCTTAAGTGACTTCTATTAATAAAAGCGTTAGGCAAATGTTTTTCGGTAATTTCAATTAATGAAAAATTTTCATCATTTTGAAAAACTTTTCTTAATAATTGATTGGTAAGTTTATGGCCACCTTGAGAACAAATTATTTTTCCAATTATCTTATAGCCAGCTAAGTATAAATCTCCCATACAGTCTAAAATCTTATGGTTTACAAATTCTTTTTCATTTCTAAGTCCATTTTGATTCAATACTGCGTTATTCTTAACAACTATCGCGTTATCAAGATTGCCACCTTTAGCTAGGCCCATCTCTTTTAATTTTTCTATATCCTCAAATAAACAAAATGTTCTAGAGTTATAAATGTCGCTCAAATCAGACTCGAATACTTTCACCGAGTTTCTTTGTGTTCCTATAACTTCATTTTCGTATTTTAATTCAAAATCTATATCTAGGCTAATTTTGCTTGGTTCAATAGAAATTGTTTTATTACCATCAATAAATTCTATTTTTTTTTGAATCTTAACTATCTTAATTGGTGCATCACTATTTTTAATTCCAGTTTTTGAAATCGCTTCAACAAATAGTTTTGCCGAACCATCTAAGATTGGTACTTCTTGATTGTCAATTTCAATTAAAGCATTATCAATACCTAATCCATATAAAGCTCCCATCAAATGTTCTACTGTGGATACACTTACACCAGCTTCATTTGAAATAGTTGTGCAAAATATTGCGCTACTAACATTAAATATATTAGGGATGATTATATTGTTTTCTTTAAGATCTATTCTTTTAAAAATTATTCCAGAGTTTGGTGCAGCTGGCTTTACAGTCATGTTTACGACTAACCCACTATGAAGACCAACACCTTTGAAGGTAATATTTTTATTAATAGTTTTTTGATTTAAAACAGACATTCAATTCTTATAAATAATTGAATTAAATTAAGAAAAACAAGAAATGTTACAGGAAAATACTATTTTATCTAAATAAGTAAAAAAGTTTTTCAAAAAAACCTTGTTTTATTGATTTTTTTGGTACCACTACAACCTCTTGTTTATTTGGTTCTGAAATAAATTTAAACCCTGACTGACAAATATCTTCTAAGGTTTCTTCTAAAAAATCTATATCATTTGGAAAGGAAATTTTATCCTTATATTTATTGTCAAGTACTCTTGAGCCCTCACCAGTTAAAATCATCTTGCACATATTAGTTAAAAACAAATTTGATTTGATAGATTTGTTGCATAACTCAAGAATTTCTTCAGTTCTAGCAAAGATTATTTTTTGGAGAATGTCTGGTAATATGTTTTGTTCATTTAAGATTTTAGGATTTTGATCAAAATTAAGTTTGATCTGTTCAGAGCTATCCATATCTACCTTTAAAATTAAAGAAATATCTTTTGTAATATGATTACCACCAATGGGCAAAACATCTATGGAGATAATTTTGTCATTTAAATAAGAAATTATTGATGTTTTATTAAATCCAACATCAATAAATGATACATAGCCGTTTAAGGTTAAATTATTTTTATAGTTAATAGATTTCGCATAGCTAGAGCAAATAATTTGATCAATTAAAATATTTAATTTAGAAAAAATATTCTTGAAATACAGGATTAAATCTCTTGGTAAGCAAATAAAAATTATATCTAAAGATATAAAATGACATTTTATTTCACCTGGTAAAGAAGAATAATCAGCTCCATCAATTTTATAATTATTAATAATGATATGAGCAATATTATGATTAGTATAATGTTTCAAAATTTGTTGTTTGGCTTCCTGAACTAAAAATTTAATATTTTCTTGTTTTAACTTGGATCCATCAAGTTTTTTAGATAAAGAAATGCCAATCGAAAGCATTTTTGGGCTATCTATCATCAAATTTACACTATTAATATATTCATTAGAATTGTCCTCAAGAGAAACAATAATTTCTTTAATTTTTGACTCTAGATTTGATCTATCTGTAAAAAATTCACTTTCAGCACAAAAAGCATCTTTATTATTATCTGTATTAAATGTTCCAGCTCTTATTTTAGAAAAGCCACAATCAAAAAAAGTTTGAAAGTTTTTATTGGACATTATTTTATAATCAAATGATTTTTAACTCTCAAATCAATAATTTTTTTTTCAATTTTATCATTGTTTATAATTTTATATGCAAGATTTAGTAATTCCAAAGAATTATTTAGGGGTAGTTTAATTAAAATATCATTATTAGTTAAAATATCCCATCTATTTGACTGAAAAAAATATAATGTTTTAAGTTCTTTAAAAGTAAATTTAGATTGTTCAATATTTTTTTTTAGATCTAAGAAATCTGTAGAATTAAATTCACCAAATATATAAGGCAATATTTCATTATTTTCTTCATTTTTAATAAGCTTACCATTTGCACCAACTAATAATTTATTATCATTAGAGGTTCTAGCAAGATATTTAGTTGGTTTAATTTTGACATTTATGGTTGAGGGGTAAATTCGTTTAATACTATATTCTTCTATGAAGTTATATTTATTCATGATGTTGTTAATTTCTTTTTTATCCATGAAAAATATATCTTTATAAAATAAATTACTTAGTTCATTTGAAATTTTTAAATTTTGGATATTAGAAAGACCTTCAATATTAATCTTATAGTCTATTGATGAGTAATTATTTTGACTACCAGCAAATTTTCCATTTGTTGTACTCAATATAAACAGCAATATTAAATATACTATTATCTTATTTTTTTTACCTGTTGATTGATGCATCTTTTAAAATCCATTCAATTAATTTTATAAAGCTTATGCCTACATAGTTAGCTATTTCTGGTACCAGTGAGAGTTTTGTCATCCCTGGCTGGGTGTTAATTTCTAATAAATAAAATTTTCCGTTATAATATTTAAAATCAGACCTAGTAACTCCTCGGCAACCTATTATTTGATGAGCTTTATTTGCAATGCTCTTAATTTTATCTAAATTTTTTTTACTTAAATTTACTGGAATTATGTGCTTTGTTTTTGCTTTTGAACTATATTTAGCTTCATAATCGTAAAATTTTCTCTTAGGCTCTAGCTCTATTGCGCCAAGTGCTTTCTTGCCCATTATTGCTACTTGTATTTCTCTACCTGCAATAAATTCTTCAATTAAAATTTGCTTATATATATTTAGTTTTTTTAAATTTTTTATTATATTTTTTTTTGTACATATATAAACGTGCACACTAGAGCCTTCATTAATTGGTTTAATAACAACTGGAAATTTTAATTTTTTATCAATTTCTTTAATGATATTTTTGTTAAATTTTTTAAAATCAAATTTAATGTATTTTGGTGTTAATATTTTGTGTTTAAGAAAAATCTTTTTTGATATCTCTTTATCCATTGCTATTGAGGAGGCAAGTACCCCTGAATGTGTGTAAGGGATTTTTTGTGTTTCTAAAATTGCTTGAATATAACCATCTTCTCCATACTGACCATGCAAGGCATTAAACACTATGTTTGGTTTAAATGAATTTATATCACCTAATAAGCTCTTGTGAGGCTCACTAGTTTTAACTCTATATCCATTTTTTTTTAATTCATTAGACACTTGTTTTCCAGTATCTAAACTAATTAATCGTTCTTTAGATATTCCCCCACAAAGTACTAGAATTTTTTTTTTCATAGTTATTCCAATATCTTTATTTCTTTTTCAAGCACAACACCTGTTTTTTTTTTAATTTGTTTTTCAACAAAATTTATTAATTTGATCATATCATTAAAGCTAGCGTTATTCTTATTTGCAAAAAAATTATAATGTTTGTCTGAAATGTACGCATCACCAAAACTTAAATCCTGCGGTACAGATTCTTTTATTAATTCCCAAACTTTTTTATCTGATTGATTAATCGGGTTTTTAAAGGTGCTTCCACTCGTTTTAATTTTAGTTGGTTGGGAGCTATCTTTTTTATTTTTTAGTTCTTTGACTTCATTTTTAATTTTAACTTTATCTTTATTGTGACCTTTAAAAGATGCACTTAAAAAAATTAAATTGTCAGGTAAATCATTGTCTCTATATTCAAACATAATCTTGCTTGCTGGTATTGTTAAAACCCTACCTTCTCTGTCAATCGCTTGTATGGACAGAAGTATATCTTTAAATTCTCTATTAAAACAACCTGCATTCATTTTTAAACCACCCCCTATTGTTCCTGGTATACATGCTAGAAACTCAAATCCCCCTACTTCATTTTCTAAAGCAAAGTCTGATAGTTTTTTATCTAAACAAGCACTACCAGCAATAATTATATCATTTGGCAGTATTGAAATATTAGAAAAATTTTTACCTAATTTGATAACAACACCTTCGAAGGTGTTATCGTTTATAAGCGTATTTGAGCCGGCACCTAAAACGAAAATTTTTTCTTTTGTGCCAAATTTTCTTAAGAATAGAACTAAATCTGATAAATTATCAGGTTTAAAATAAACCTTAGTTTTACCCCCTATATTAAACCAATTACTTTTCTTTAAGTCATAATCAAATAAGAATTTACTATTAATCTCATTGGAAAATTTTCTTAATTTTTCTAATTGCATTATATTAATTTTGGAATTTCCCTCATCCATGATGAAATAGTACCCGCACCCATGCCAACTACTATTTTTTTTCCATAAATATTATTTTTTATAAACTTTGATAATTGATACTGATCATTAACCATAAATAGTTTAACTTTTGAATTTTTGATAATATCTTTTGCAAAATTAGTATAATTAAATCCCAACTTTATTTTTTCACCCGCTGCATAAATTGGGCATAAAATGACTGTGTCAGCTTTTTTAAACGCTAAACTAAATTCTTTTTTTAAGTCTTTTAATCTTGATATTCTGTGAGGTTGAAATACACAAATAACTTCTTCTTTTTTATATGCGGCCCTCACTCCATTCAAAACTTCTTTAATTTCAGTTGGATGATGAGCATAATCATCATAGAAATTAGTTTCTCTATGAGTAAATATTTTATTAAATCTTCTCTGAACACCCTTGAACTCTTTCAATCCAATCTTAATAGTATTTTTAGGAATACCAATTGTTAAAGCTACTGCGGCGGCGGCTGTTGAATTACGTATATTATGAATA
>Ga0208646_1001113_pt1 | contig 13947 bp, 10 predicted proteins | sample AntAceMetag02UK8_FD_184762 | JGI IMG/M metagenome (GOLD analysis project Ga0208646, IMG submission 184762) | Saline lake microbial communities from Ace Lake, Antarctica - Antarctic Ace Lake Metagenome 02UK8 (SPAdes) (version 2) | ecosystem: Environmental > Aquatic > Non-marine Saline and...
CTGCTGCCCCTGTGGTTGAGGGTACGGCTGAGACAGTAGTTGAAGAAGAAGTTGAGGTTGATGTAGACGAAGAAGTCATAGCCGCTGAGCGCGGGGCAGACGAAGACCTAGATGCACAAACCGCCGCCCTACAAGACAAAAGCGACCAAGCTAGCCGCAAAGCCAAGAACAAAAATAGCAAGCCTAAGAAAGCTTCCAAGCGTGCCGCCAACATAGACGAAGACGTTAAGAAGTTAAAGGCTTTGGACAAGAGCAATCCTTTCTTTGAGTACTTCAACAAAGACAAGGACATAAACGGAGCACTGTCCAGATTAGCTGCCGACGTAGCCGACCGTGGAGCGAAGACAGACGCCGCAATAGCTGCGGAACTGTGGGTAAGTCAGAACCTGTCCACAGAAAGCAACGAGTTTTTTGGAGAACTAGTTAGGCTCAACCGCCGCAATATGGGTATGCCCTTACCTACTGCCAGTATGGCGCAAACTTCGGCCCCGTTATCCAGTGAGGTTATTGCTAAGCTAGAAGCAGGAGACCTGCGTGGTGCGATAGACGAACTAGCAAAGATCAAAGACAACAACGTACAGCGCGTTGCGGCAGCTATCTCGAAAGGCTTAGGTAATACTAAAGTCGTTATGGCTAGCAATGTAGTCAGCGAATCCGGTGAGCCGGTAGCGGGTTTGTACGACCCCAAGACAGATACGATTACGTTAAACCAAGACGTTGACTTATCTAACCACGTACTCCTGCACGAAGCCATGCACGCCGTGACCTCTCACGAGATTGCTAAAAATACTCCTGCCGCCAAACAGATGCGCGCTTTGTTTGAGTCTATACGTTCGGGACTGGACAGCGCTTACGGCGCCACTAATTTAGACGAGTTTGTAGCTGAGGCGTTTAGTAACCCTAATTTTCAATCCAAGTTGGCGGGTATCACCGTTAACGGCGAAAGAATTACGCTATGGGACAAGTTCAAAAACATAATCCAGAATATCTTACGCCGATTCCGTGGGCAGCCTAGCAAGAAGTTAGAATCTGCTATGGACAAGGTGGACATGTTGGTTACTGATCTTATCTCTCCTGCGCCTGAGTACCGTAATGCTACTGCTCTACCGCTAGCTGCGGCCAAGGGAGAAGAGAGAAAGGTTGTGGACAGCTTAGGTAAGTTTGTTAACGACCGGGTATCGTCCGAGAACATCGCCGCCGTATCTGGGTTTATGCGCGACGCAGAGCGAACTGCCCGCAAGACACTGTTAGATATGCTCCCACTTCCTGCTATTGCTAACGTTATAGAGCGAGAGATGCCTGCGATTAGTAAGCTAGGTAGAGACTTAGTGAATACTATTCAAGACAAGGCGGGCGCGCGCCAGAAGTACCTACGTAAAACTAACGATACTGCGGCGGCGCTTACTAAGGCGTTTAAAGGTAGGGACGAGCAGAAGAAAATTTGGGATGCTGTAATAGGCGCAAGTACGATGGACAGGGTAGACCCGTCAAAGCCGCGCTCGGACTACAAAAATGACACAGGTAAGTTAGAGAAGTACGACAGGCTACAGAAAGAGTACTGGAGTAAGCTGGACCAAACTAGCCGAGACGCCTACGTTACCCTGCGGGATTCTTACGCAGAGATGTACGCAGAGCTTAAGAAAACTTTGGAAGCTCGAATAGACGCCCTTGAGAAAGACCCCAACCTAAACAAACAGTTAAAGGATAGGATTCTCGGCGAGCTTTTATCCAAAGAGGCCATTGAGCCGTACTTCCCGCTATACCGCAAAGGCGATTACTGGCTACAGTACAGCGCGGTTAACCCAGATACAGGCAATATAGAACCGTACAAAGAAGCGTTTGAGTCTGAACGTCAGCGGCAGGTAGCAAAAGACGCCATACTAAACGACCCCGAAATCTTGGACGCCTTGCGTGATCCGAAGGTAAACAAGGCGGGGGTTGCCCCTGAAACCCTGTTCGACTTCTCTGAGTACGACCGTATAGACGAAGCCAAGCGACGAAGCCAAGGTAATGTAGAGGTCGGCTTCGCCGCCAAACTACTGGCGGAACTGCGCAAGCCCCGTAAAGACGACAAAACCGGCGAGCCGCTAAAGTTAGACAAGCAAACTGAGAAGATGGTGTTGGATATGTTGTTAGACGCCATGCCTGAGCGCGGACTGGCTAGAGCATTGCAGCAACGAGAAGGTGTTTTAGGTTTTAAAAAAGACGCTATAAAAGTACTTAGAGAGCGTATGCCTAACATAGTAAACCAGACCGTAAACTTACAGTACGAAACAGAACTAGCTAAGCTTAACATCGCGTTTGAGGCTGAGAAGAAAGAGGCAATGAACAAGCCGGGGCTTACGTTAAAAGATAAGCAAAATATTACTCAGACAGTGGGGCACTTCCAAGAGTACATAGAGTTCGCTAAAAACCCACAGCTAGCTACGTGGAGTCGTGCCCTTAAGTCTGCGGGCTTTGGTATGACCCTAGGCTTTAACGTGTCCTCTGTGCTAGTTAACTGGACTAACCTACCAATTGTAGTGCTGCCCTATCTCGGCGGCAAGTACGGATATAAAGACGCAAACAGAGCTTTGTTCGACGCCCACAAGCGGTTCATGGCTACTCCAAAGAGCCGTACTACGACCGGTTTCGGTGATGTTGTATTCGGTACGGCTGCGGAAGGGCCTTCACTTACTAACGTGGACTACAACGACCCCGCTACCTCCCCAGAACTACAGCGCTACAAAATTCTAGCGGAGCTTTTAGATAGGCGCGGGCAAGCTAATACGACCATGACCTCTGATGCCTTGGATATGGAAAACCCCGCCAGTACTGTGTGGACTAAGGTTAATGCTACTATGGGGTATATGTTCCACCAAGGCGAGCGACTTAACCGACAAGTCAGTGCTATGGCTACGTTTGATTTGGAAATGCAGAGCATTGCGGATGCAAAGTATAAAGGCGACGCTACTAAGCTGACAGATGCGGACCTCGAAGCCGCAGCCCAAGGAGCATTGGACGCTGCGGAACTAACAAACAGTGGCGCACTTACAGAAACCGCTCCTCGTTTTGCGCAAAGCAATCTTGGTAGTGTACTGTTTATGTACAAGCGCTTTGGTGTGTCGATGCTTTACTTGCAGGCGCGTATGGCTAAGCAGGCTTTCGATAAGAACCTTACCGGAGACGAGAGGACAGTGGCTAAGAAACAACTAGCGGGTCTGTTCGCTACTTCCGGGCTACTAGCGGGGGTACAAGGTCTGCCCCTGTACGGCGTTATCTCGTTCATTATGAACACTGTATTCCTCGATGATGAAGACGAAGACTTTGATACTATGGCGTCTACGTTCTTTAGTGAAGGCGCATACTCCGGCGCTATAAACTATATTACTGGTGCAGATGTAGCTCCACGTATAGGCATGACCAACTTGGTATTCCGTAGTCTGCCTAACAAAGAGCAAGATAGTCTCGTACTGCAAGGTCTTGAGCTATTCGCAGGTCCTGTGTACGGAGTTGCAAATCGCGCGTTTGGCGGGATCGGCTTAATTAACGAAGGTGAAGTGTATCGAGGCGTAGAGAAGATGGTGCCTAGCTTCGCAAGCAACGTAATGAAGTCGGCTAGATACAGTACCGAAGGCGTCACCACACTACGCGGCGACCCAATAGTCGAAGACATAAACCCGCTAGCTATAGCGGCACAAGCCGTGGGTCTCGCTCCTGCTAGCTACACACAGCAGTTGGAAAGAAACTCAGTAGATAAGCGTATAGACAGGAACGTGAATACGCGCCGCACTAAGCTGCTCCGTGAATACTACATAGCCAAGCGTACGAATGATTTCGGTGCTATGGGGGACATAAACGAGAGAATGCAAGAGTTTAACGAGGACAATCCAGACTTCCCGATCACCCCGGATACTATAGAGCGGTCGCTTAAGCAGCACGAAAGAACTAGTGACGTTACTAAGCAGTTCGGTGGAGTGACTATAAGCCCTAGACGTAGAGAAACTGTGTTGCGAGCTAGGATGGAAGCGGCGGGAGAAGAGTACTAAAAAAAAAAAAAAAAAAAAAAGCCCCCGTGAATTCTATCACTACACGGTGTTCTATCTGCGTTGCGGTTAGTTTAGTTATCTTTTTTACTTGGTGTACCGCCTTAGCGGTGTCTATACACGGTACAAACATAGACGTGCCGACGGCAAAGCGCTCTACATCTACTTCAAACGCAATGCCGTCCGGGTCTATCTCGTTGGGCTTAAGCTTTCGGCGCATACAAAGATTCTAAATTTTCTGGGGTTTCAAACTCGTCGTCGTCATCGTCCCCCGCATCGAAGTTTACGCATAAGACATACACGCTGCCTATGTTTATCGTGGTGCCTTTACCTAAGTGTACCTTCTTCTTGACGCCCCCCATGTGTTTATATATCTCCTCATCTACTTGGGTAGGGTTATGCTTCAGTTTCCGCATCTCGGTTTTGAATGGTTTAATAAGCATATAGAACCTCTTCACATCATACTCATACCGCCCAACCCAAGAGTAATGGGGTAGCTTCTCTGGGTTAACAAAGGTATCGGTTAGCCCCGACTCATCCTTGCTTCTGCCGTCCTGTGTGCTCTTTATGCGAATAATCTGCCCCTGCTTCTCGAAGTAGTAGTTCCTAACTAAGTCATATATGTCTATGTCCAGCGAGCTGTCTACGCCCTTCATATATTTTAGACGTGCGATAGCCCAATCGCTAAGCCCTTGTATGTTTATGTTCCACAAATTGCAGCGCTTTGCTAACACTGCCCCCGCTAAGTTACACGCGGCGTTAGCCACCCAGTTTCTGTTTTGATCGTTCAGTCCCGCGCGCTTTATTACTAGTTTACGGAATTTAAAAACCAAATCCTCCACCGCTTGGGGGTCGCGTAGTATCTCTTGAACTATCAACTCTCCTGCGTGGCCGTGGTTGTTAACTACCGCCCTGTTCAGCGCCATGGTTTCATCTTCTGGGATGTCTAACTTCTCCAAACGTGTTTCTATAACACGCTGAATCTCTCCTCTTGGTACCGCCTTAGCGTTAGACAAATTGTCTATGAAACTAGTGTTACCGTTAGTACCTAACATCAAGGCCCAAGCCTTACCTTGGTACCGTTCTTTATTAGTACCGCCGCTAGTCATACGAGTCTTCTGCTTACCGCTAGTAACCGCGTACGCTATATCACTAACGTCGTCTCCTTCCATGTTGGTAGCTTCGTCTATGTAGATCGGTAGATTCTTCATAGCCTCCGCCCTGTTCCAAATAGAGTTGGCTGTGGACTCCCCGTTCATTATGTATTCTTCTGGGTTAGCCCAAATAGACGCGCCGACAATCATACCTGTGGACTTGCCGTACCCCGACTCTGGGCTGTACACGTGGTTTATACACCCGCGTATGTTAGGGATGAAAGTCATTAAGATAGACCCTATCGCCGTAGCTACCATGAACTGATGTGGCTCCATGTTGGGTTTCTCATAGAACTCCATAGCTTCTCGCCAACCATCTAGCGTCCCGCGTCTCTTAAACATAGGCATATACCGTGCAGTATGCCCCGAGGGTGGGTTCTCTTCTACTCTGTCTGCAAATATCTCTCTATCCCCAAGGACAAAAGACTCCATGTTCTCTGTCCAACCAAACTGAGTTTTTGCGTCCACGCGGTGTATCTGCCCCGCTAAGTCTTCTACCCAAGCCTGAATGTAGTTCATTATGTTATCCGGTTTTAGTAAGTGGATGTCGTTCCTACCCAAAGCTTTCCGGCACTCGTCTCTGGAGGTTAGGTCCGTACCTTTTATTACGAACGTCTCTATCCCCTCTAACCTAGTATGGTGTTTAAACTCAAACGAAGGCCCATCTACGGGGTCCATTATTCGCTTAGTTATATACAAGTCTCGGGCGTAGATCGGAATTTCTTCCATCTCTTTGGTGTCTTTGTTGAACTGGCGTACGTATATCCCGCCACGTGCGCCCCTGAAGTACGGTGCGGGGTAAGTAGGTATCGTATAGTCTATAGTAGGTACGACGCCCTCTACCTCTTCGTCTTCTCCTGAGTTAGCAAACAACCCCGAATCCGCAGACACAGTAGCAGTAGCCACAGAGGGGTCGGGTATCTGTATTATGTTATCCGCTTCTGTAGCTTCTTTTATCTCATAGGATAAGTTTATCGGGCTTTTAATCTTGCCCCACAGCGGGCAGTTTTTGCATGTCTCTGGGTTGTCCCCCTCAAAGGTAGTACATAGGTGGGGTGAGTGTAGTGATGCTGCTACCTTCTCTGTTTCGTCCGCCGAGTAGGCTTCGTACCCTTGTGAGACTACGTGTATGGCTTCTGGTTCTTCACAGTGTTTTGCGACAGACAGCACGTGCGTCCAGTCATTATAGGATAAGCTGTTAGGGTCAAACAGCGCCTTATGTATTTGCGCGCAGCCTTTACCCTCAGCGTCCTTCAACAGTATGTTTGCAAACTTCTTAACTAGGTTATTGCCTGCTAAGTTCTTTGCGTTTTCCTTGTCGGCTTGCGTGTACTCTCTTTCTTGAAGAACTGGTATTAAGTCTGGGTAGGGCAACTGCGCGGCAAACTCTTCTAGCACCACTGTGCTCTGAGGCATACCCACTACTTTAACCTCTGCGGGAGGGTCGAACTTGCAGTTATGGCTATTGGGCACGCGCAGTATTCTTGCCGCGTCCGCAGTTATAGCGGGGTCAACATGGAAGTCGTAATCGACACACGCTTTCTTAAGTCTAGTGGCTACCGGCTGCCACTCTTGTCTAGTACACGGCTTGTCTAACGCCCAGTACACGTGTAAGCCCCCGCCGGAATCGACAATAATGGTAGGCTTAGGTAGGGATAGCTGTTCGCAGAACGCGCGCAATGCGCCCATTCCACTCTTTTTATCTGGGTAGGGTTTGGTTTCCCCACAGTCTATATCTAAAAACAGAGAGCGCATTTGGCATACGTTTTCTGCTAGCCTACTACGCTCTTTTACAAAAGTACCTAGCGCGTAATACGCATCGTACCCCTCTGCGTCGCGGTTCAGTGCAGTGTTGACTACTGAGTCTATTGAGTTATAGAACTTGGATACATGTTTGTTATCTTTAGTTCGTATAGCGTAAACACAATAAAACCCTTCGTCCCCTAGCACTGTACTTAGAAATTCCTTCGTATTCATCATCACATCTCTTAGTACTTTTTTTGAGGGTCGAGGGTTCCCTAGGGAACCCTAGCCCGTTTATTTTAGTGCGTTGGGTCTAAAAGGTTAGTCGTCCCACTCTTCTAAAAGACTAGACAAGTCTTCGTCCGGCTTGGGCTGTTCCGCCTTCTTCTTAGATACCTTTACCGTAGGCTCTTCGATTGCCTCCGCAGCCGCTACAGGTTCTGGCTTTGCTTCTGGCGCGGGCGCAGGTTTTGCTTCTGGCGTAGGGTCCGCAAACAGAGGGGGTAGTGCGGCGGGTTCTGCTACTGCGGGGCCGTCTTGCTCAGTCTTCTTGCTTACCGTAATAGTCAACATCTTCTCTACTTCTGGACTCTTCTGTAAGTCGATAGACATTAGCAGTTCGGATTCTTCCAGTGGACGCAGCGGCTTAAAGCAAAGCTTAGGCGTAGACGCATCAGTATCGAAACGTATTTCGGTAAGTACCGAAGCTACTGGAGACGTGTGGCTAGCCAGTAAGCGAGCGTAGGCTTGCATCGGCATCTTGTCCTGCTTGTCCCCAAACACACTAGTAGCCGGTAGAGATAGTTGGTACACCTCTTTAGATACTATGTTGCCTTCGCCGTCCGCGAGTAATAACGCTACACGCTGTTGGAACCTACACGCACGGCTCTCGCCTTGCCCCGAACCTTTTACGTTCTGAGCGCAGTCACCACACTTATTCGCTTGGCGGTCGCTAGAAATTACGTCATCTGAGGGGAACCCTGTACGGGTGTCGGCGGACCAACATACGGGAGGGTTAGACTCTCCGGCAGCGTAAGTGCCTTTGTAGTACATCCTAGAAAGCGGTGCGGCTTTAATGATTACTGCTTTAAGCGAGCGGCTTTCTAGTTCGGCCACTTCCTTACCGTTTACGAGCTTACGGAATACCCCACCACGGATACTTAGTCTATGGCTGCTAGAGTACTCTCCACCGGTTAAGTTCTTCTCTGGCGCTAGTTGGGCCAAAAGGTCTTTGTACGCGGCGGGCATGTTTTCAAATAATTGTACGTTGCTCATCATTTACTCCTAAAAGTCTTCGTTTTCGTCTAAGTCCAGAACCAGTTGTTCTTGTAGGCTTGGACGTTCTGTGGTCGCGCTTGTAATTTCATAGGCAAGGTCTGATACGCTTTCTTCCGGCATATTAGTAACTTCGTCTACGTGTTCTTCTAGCTCTTTCCCCGTCCGCAGCGCGTCGATAACTTGGGGGATGTTAAACCTATAGGTGTTCGCTACTTTTATGTAGGTATCCCTAGGGATAAAACCTTGGCGTACCCACGCCCGTAGCGTTTGGGTTTTTACGTTCAGCACTTCCGCCAAATCGTCTATTGGTACATACGAATCTACATCGTTCAATTTTTACTCCTCCTTACAGTTACTGTGTACTCCCTATCGGTGTTAAGGCCGGGCGGGTGTAGGTCTGGGTTCTCTTCTAAAAACTGCTTCATGTTGCCTTGGTGTAGGCGCTTCTCTAGTAAGTCTACCGCTTCGTTTTCTAGCATAAACTTACTCATAGAATCCCAATCACTAGTCCAGTATTTAGTTCTTACTGAACGGTAGAAGGACCCTAACTCTGTCTTACCAGACTCTAGTCCTGTTGCTTTGCAGTGAGCTAAAAGCGCGGCCTTAACTTTACCTAGCTTCTCCTCCAAGTCGTCCTCTTGCTTTTTCATCTCGGTGACTATCTGCAACTTCTTATCGCGTATCTTTATGTACACCCCGATGAGTTTGTTTAATCTAGCCTCATCCGCAATCTCTTCACTCATACGCACATCTCCTGTGTAGTGTTTTAGTTTAATGGAACGACATGTAGTCTATTCTAGTTATGTTTAGGTATCAAGCACATCGTTGTATAAATCTATCATTTTTGTATGTACATTTATTTTTTGGTCTAACATTTTATAAACACGTTGCTCTACTGACGACCCTTGTAGCTGCACCACAGTGCATGGGTGTTTCTGCCCAGAGCGGTGTACCCTAGCGTTAGCTTGCGCGTACGTTTCTAAAGAGGGCACTGGACCCCACCATACAATAGTGTTTGCTGCGGTAAGCGTTACGCCGTGCGCTGCGGCTTGGGGTTGGATAATCAGTACCCTAGGATCAGAGGTAGTTTGAAACTCGTTGAATATGGCAGTACGTTTGTTGGCCGACACATCCCCGTTAATAATTGCGTTGGTTATACCGTCCTTGTTTAGTTTCTCTGCGAGTATTCTAATCACGTGTTTGAACGGCACAAAAATTAAAACTTTCTGGCTAGACTCTGCGATTACTTCGGATAATACTTTGTAGCGGTTCTTCACGTCAAACTCTACGGTCTCTCCGCTGTCGGAGTACACCGCCCCACAAGATATTTGTAGCAGCTTGTTCATGTTAACCGCAGCGTTAGCGGCAGAAATAGATTCGCCCGCAGCTATCGTAAGCATATGACTTCTAAGTATTTTGTAATACTTGTTCTGTTGAGGGGTTAGTTCCACCTCGCGTTTTACGTACGTCATTTCCGGCAGGTCTAGGCACTGTTCTTTAGTAAATCTAATTGCCGGTTGAAGTGCGTTGTACACTATAGTCGTAGCGCTTTCCTTGGGAACCCACTTGAATTGGGTAAGCTTGGTCATCACCATCTCTTTGAAAGCCCCCGCAAAGCGGGGTACGGCCTTTGGGTTAATTAGTTTCGCTAACCCGTACGCGTCAAGCGGCGATTGTGCAGCAGGTGTACCCGTCATCATCCACAGCCAAGTAGTTGGTTTTATTATAGAATTCAATACCTTCCATCGTTTTGCTTGTGGGTTCTTATAGTGTGTGGCTTCGTCCGCTATGATTAAATCAAAGCCGCCCTCGTCAATCGCATCCCGCACAATCTCTACGCCGTCGTAGTTTATGATTACGTATTCCGCACCACCTCTAATTATCTCTTCTCGTTTCTTCCTAGCCCCGTGAGCTATGTCAACCGTACGGTGCATAGCAAAGGAGAACAGGTCTGCCCGCCATGCTGAGTCCATAATCGACAGAGGGCATATTATGAGAACGCGTTTTACTATCCCCAATTGTATTAGGAAGTCCGAGGCCCATATAGAACTGGCCGTCTTACCGGTGCCTTGCTCGTTAAAACAAAACGCCCGTTGGTTCATCGTTAAAAAAGCAGCCGTGGTTTTCTGGTGCTCGAACGGTTTAAACTTACCGGCCCAACTGTACTGGCCTAAAATTGGTGACGGTACGTTCTTTATCCCTAGATTTTTTAATACCCGCGCTTCTTCCATACCCCATTTAACTAGCACTTCGTTGTTGCCTAAACTTTTACTGCGGGGTATTGCTGTTGTTATTTGCATGGGGTTACGCACTTTAAGCCGCAACGCCTTGTTGTCTACTATCTGCATCTCTTTCTCCAGAGGACAAAAATAGAGAGAAACCGCTGTGTGCTTCCCTCTATTTACTTTTTGTAATGTTGCGTTACTTCTTCGTCGTTTTCTTTTTGTAGTTTCTAGCACGGTTCTTACTGGAGCTTTCTACTGTTACCCCGTCTTTGTTTGAACCGCCTTTACTAAGTGCTTTCTTGTGGCTAACGTCTTTGCCTTCGCGCTTATCGGCTTTGCCGTTGTTGTTCTCGTCCTTGCCTTCCTTGTCCATCTTTCGCCTAGCGCGTTGGCGTTCCATCCTAGCTTCAAACTCAGGACTGCCGACGGGTTTGTTCTTTTGCTTAGGTCTATCTTTTGGGTCCTTGTAAGGCATAGTAGTTCTCCTAATCAGTTGGTTCAGAATCGTCTACGTAGTCAGCAAGTTTCCCATAGGAGGCTAGCGGTCCCCCTTCCATAAGATCAGAAAAACTTAAGTAAGATACATCTGGGTCGTCTTTGTCTATAGTTACTCCACGATAAGACCAAGCATGTGACGGTGCCGTGGACTGGCCTTCTACAAACAGCTTACCGTACTGGCTGATAATCCATACCCCCGCCTCAGCTCCACCCTTACCAACTAAACCCCAGTACCGCATCTTCTGGAAATTACACCGTTGATTATAGTTTAGCTGAAGAGCATTAAGGTGCGCACTACCCCCCACGTCATACAATCTCTTCAACGACACTACCATGCCCGTGTTTAGTTTGTGTCGGTAGGCTACCATTTTGGCGCCGCAAGCTTCGCAGGTCTTGGTCTGTTCATCATTTTCATAGTCAATCATATTTATCTCCGTCCGTTATGTGGACATTCCATTACTATACAATGCGCTCTACATAACCCAGTAGGACGCGGGTTCCAAACATCTACTTCGTAGGCTTTCGCCATCTTGGCGTAGTCGGCCAACCACTTCTGCCATAGTTCCGATTCTTGTTCTATGGTGTAGGTGTCTTTTACAAACGCGTTGCATACCACGAACAGCAACCCGCCTTTTATTATCTTCACTTCGGGGAAGTGCTTGAACATAGCCAAAGCCATTAGTTCTAGCTGCCCCTTGTCGGCGTACTTCGCAGACTTACCCGTCTTGTAGTCTATTACCTTAGCGGTACCGGCTTCTCTATCAAGTATGGCAAGGTCAACTACCCCCCGCCACCATACGTTTTTGTCGAAGAAACCACACGGCTCTAGGTCCGCCGTAAGTCCCATCTTGTACTCGCACAGCTTCTCGCCCTTCGAGTTCTTTAGTTTATCCAAAGCCGCAAGTGTGTAGTCAAACCTAGCTTCTAGCTCTACGTCGTCTCTTATGTACTCTTCCGCTGCTTTGTGAAACTCGTTGCCGTACAGTATGGCGTCCGTGTTGAAGTCTTCTTTGTAGTCTTTCGCTACCTTTAAGTGGTAGTACTTCTTAGGACACTGCTCGAAAGTTTTTATGCTGCTGAAGGACCATGTGGGTTGCGCCATTCTGTACATTCTCCGTAATTCTTTCCGGTTTCCACGTCACCACGCACCGGAAGGCCCTTTGCCCAATCGGGGGTGTAACGCATACATTCGGATACGTAAGCTGCTGCTTCGTTAAGCTCACTATCTGGTACAGAGCATACCACAGAGTCATGTACGGTAAGAAGTATTGGGTAGCGTTTTGATATTAGTAGCATTTGTTCCGCCATAATACACCGCGCTATAGCTTGGCATACGTTCTCTACTACTTTACCCCCGTAGATTCGCACGTCTCCCCTACGCGTTTTGTATGAGTACTCTAGTCCGCGTTCGCCTTCTGAAGTTTTGAGGTCTCCGTAACGCATCATCAAACCGTTAGGTAGGCGTATACCGTTCTGTTCTGGAACTACTTGTAGTACCCCACCTAATCCTATTGCGTAAGCGTCGCCCGCAAGCATGCCCTCCAAAGCTACCTGACACTCCCGCCACAACTTAATGATCTGGTTGTTCGTGTGCCTGTATATCTTAATAATACGCGCGGCTTCCTCCTGCTCCATGTCAACGCCTAAAGTCTTTAACTGCTCCTTAAACCGCACCGCGCCCATACCGTAGCCGCATCCGAGTATTGTCGTTTTCCCAATAAACCTTGAGGGTCCGTCTATGTCTTCTTCCTTCTTGCCGTAGATAGCGCCCGCCATCTTCTTGTACACATCCTCGCCGTTCTCGAACGCGGCAACCAAGTCGGACTGCCCTGATAGCCACGCAAGAACCCGCGCTTCGATCTGAGCGGAGTCAGCTTCTATTATAGAGTACCCTTCGGGCGCGCAAATACTGGACTTAAGTACCTTGGCGTTCGGCCCCCTTGACGGTAAATTCTGGAGGTTCAATTTATCTGAGCCGCCCCACCTTCCGGTATGCGCTGCGTAGTACTTGATAGGAACCGGCATCCTCCCCCGCGACGCTACCTCTAAGAACCGTTGGGTTCGTGTTTCTTCTAGGGTACTTTTCAATCCGATACGGGCGGCGACTAAGGCTTGTACTCGTGGGTCTTCGTGTTCTTGTAGGGCTTTGAATGCTTCGTCACTCTTAGCAAACGCAAAGGCTTCCTTACCAGTACGCAAACTTGTTTTCATAGGTGGGGTAACGCCCAGCGCCTCGAGTGCTTTGGCAAACTTAGGGTTAGACATCAGCTCGTCTTTCTCTATCCCGCACTGTTCTAGGAGTTCATCTTTCTGGTCTTTAAGAAGGTCCAAATGCAGTTTTAGTTTCGGCGTATCCAACTCTAGTACGGGGTCGATAAACATACGTAGGGTCATGTCTATTACTTTAAGTTCTATAACAGGGAAGTCTGCCGCAAACTTGTTATACAGTTTATAGGTAATCTCCGTGTCGTTTACGCAGTAGTCTCCGTACCGATCTAACTCTTCGACAGAAAAGTCTGCCCGCCGTTTACCAACTGCATTGAGTATCTCTGTGCCCTTTACCCCTAGCTCGTACTTCTCCGCCAAGAACGCAAGCGACCCGCCAACCTCCACGCCATGTAGCGCGCGTGCCATACACAAAGTATCAAGCCATACCCGAGGGTGAATATCAAACAGCCAACTAAGAATAGCCCCGTCAAACATAGTATTGTGAGCCAATACAGCAGAGTTTTCCCAATCGTAATTAGCGAGTAAGTATTTTTTGAGTGCGTCATGTGGACCACTTAGCCATGTTGTTTCCTCATTGTTCACCTTAACGCTAACGCCTATTACCTCAAACCCTTCGTGGCGCACGTACTCTTCTGTAGTTAGTTTGCGTAGTGAGATGTCTTTGTCGTAGTACGTCTCGAAGTCTACCGTTATTATATTCACGTTACACCAATCCCCTGTCTTTAAGTATTTCGTAGTTGGCTTTGTGAGCGTCTTCAATGTCTTGTTTGCTTTGCCCGTGGTAAGCCACGGCTA
>Ga0208646_1001117_pt1 | contig 13925 bp, 20 predicted proteins | sample AntAceMetag02UK8_FD_184762 | JGI IMG/M metagenome (GOLD analysis project Ga0208646, IMG submission 184762) | Saline lake microbial communities from Ace Lake, Antarctica - Antarctic Ace Lake Metagenome 02UK8 (SPAdes) (version 2) | ecosystem: Environmental > Aquatic > Non-marine Saline and...
TATTACTCGCAGTTACTTCTGTATTTGAAAACGTTAGAGCCTGTGTATCTGTGTCAAATACAACTTGATCTATTAATGTCAATGGTGGTTCCATGAGGGTCTCAAGATCCGTTGCGAGAGCAGTTCCGTTTGTATAATTAGTCTCATTGAGGGTAATCTCAATGAGGTCATTTGGGGCACCTGAGTCATGAATACTGAACGTTTTATTCGTAGAACATGTAGTTAATTGTGCTGTAGGTATACGAGCAGAAATCAGTCTGATTTGTGTAACGTCATATATAGGTTCTTTTAGCGTGACCGTATAATTATTGGCGTATGTATATACATTAGTATCTCTCTCACCACTATCTATATCAAGGGTGTGAACCTTCATTAAAATATAGGTATAATATTTTAATGATTGTTTTTATCTATAAATGAATATCTAACAAATACTTTGCGCGAGAGGGTTGTTCTGGAGTTGTCTCTTCGCGACACCCAAGTCACGACTATATGGATTTTCGTTACCCTTATAGGTGTTGAATTGGTGGAAAGGCTTCTGCTGATAATTTTGAGTCCAGGCACCATTTGCAGGCTGCACACGACCATCAGTACGTGACACATCTGTACGAACAGCCGTGAGTGCACCACCCTGTTTGAGAGCACTCTCTCTCACATTCATACGACCAGCGTTACCCATACGACTAGCCTTACCGCGACGATCTTCTGGTCGGAATCCATACTTCATCAACTCTTCATTATTCTTTGTAGTAATCTGAGCAGCCGAACTGGTGGCATAAGCACCCTTGAAGTTAGTAATACCTGGAGTAGTGTGACTGTAATGGCTAAACTGTTGATCGTTGCGGTCACTCTTGAAACGGGTGGGATCTTGAGGCATAGATTGGGCGGAGATAAACCGCTTCGCACCATTGAAACCTAAACCATCCTGTCGGAGACCAGTCTCTGACCGATTCGTTGTTCTCATAGTCTTCTGATGACTAGGTCTTGGTATAGAACCAGCCATACCCTGGGCACGACCAGGCATAGCTGGGAGGCGAGATGGGAGATGGGCAGTAGTATCTGGTTTATTGTGGCTCAATTGTCCAACGACAGCCGACCGACCACCAGTGGTATCCCCCGCTGGACCCGAGCGACCGGGAAGTGTAGTGAGACGATACGCACCCACATTGACGGGGTTCACACGGAACATTTGTTGGAAACCACCGCTTGCTGGGGTATCACTACCAACACCAAGACCTGGGCCAACCAGTTGCTTCTCAATTGGGGAGAGGTTGTTCATACGACCAGTGTCATACATACGGTTTCTCATATTGAGAATTTCCTGACCACCACTCCTCTGTTGAAGAGAAATATCCGCAAAACTTCCCGTTTCCATTTTGCTTGGTATCTCTACACGTGGTTCAAATCCACGTTCAACGAAGTCTGGTGTGTCATTATCATAAGTAATTTGGGGGTCTGGGGGTGTTGTTTGTTGAACTGGTACTGGTTCTGGTTTAGACCGAGAACTCAAAGATCTACCGGCAAAAACCAAGCCAGCGATGGCTGCAAGTGAAATGGGATCCGCCATTCTTATTTTTTAGTAACATTTTTATTGGCGTATCTTTGATAAAAGAGGTCGTTCTGGAGTTCAGCGCGAGTACTCTGTGGCTCATAAGAAATTGTACGAAGGGGGACCTTACACTCCATGTTTGAGAGTGGGAACAGGTTACGTTCGTATGTTGGTACGACGACCTTGTTGAAACGAGTGGTAGATTGAGGGCGGAGTTGATCACTTGTCTCAATAAATTGAGCGGGAGCTCCCTTACCCGCCATGTATGGAGCAGTTCCATACAACATAGTATTTGGACGACAGCAGTAGTTAAGAGTACTGGGCTGAGGATATACAAATATCTCTTCATTCGCCCTCACAGACGGGAGAGCACCAGCGTTTTGAACTATTGCAAGACCAGGTTGCAATTGGTATGCCATATTATTATTATTACATGAGATTTATTTATATAAGCTACAGTCCCCCACTCATACCAGTTCGTTTATCACCAGCCAGATCAAGACCACCGAAAGCTTCTAATTGAACACCCCTAGCATTTGGGCTGCACATTTCTGGATTGGTTCTACAAGAGGCACTATTTTTACTTCCATAACACCACTCAGCGAAAGAGGTTTGATCGCCTGGAATTTGAGAAACAGCGGTCGTTACGAATTGACGAGCATATGCATTTTTCTGTTGAGATGGAAGGGGTGTCCGAGATCTACCTGAGTCATATTGAACACGGTCATCTAAATACTCTTTAACAAATGGCTTCACAGTTGGGTAGTAACAGGCTTCTAAACGGTTTGGTGCATCTATATAATCCGTCATGAGTACATTAGCCATTGGATTATCTATAGTAGGCATCTGACACTCAGTACCGACACCACCGATATAACCCTCCTTCACCATTTTAGATTTATACATAACATAAAGAACACCTATAATAGTACCACCAAGTACAAAAATACGTGGATCACGACGAGTAAGGTAAATAATACAAGATGCATAAATTATAAATCGCGAAGACGCATTAATTCGGTCTTCTGGAGTTTGTTCATTATTTGGCCAGAATTGTAAGATCTCATCCGATTTGATAAGTTGTTGAGGATCTTCAAACCAGGTCTTCATTTAGTATATATGAAGGTTTATTTTTTATTCATACCACCAAGCATGCTACCCATCATCTTCATGAGAGCGTCTTGATCAAGTTCACCACCATCTGTCTGCATCTTATCAGCTACACCTTTAGCAATGCGCTCAATTTGGGCGAGTGTATCGGCTGGGATAGAATTGATAGTGGTTCCGAGCATGTAGAGGGTTTGGAGGTATTGCCACGTAGCACCCTTCGTACCATCAGTCATGCGAGACCAGTAACTCTTAATGTTCAAATCCTTGAGAAAATCAATAGTCTCAATCTCCTCTAAAAGAAACGATTCATCCTTAGCAGAAATCTTATCGGCGTAAGGAGTTACACCGTTCATGAAACTGTCAACAATGAGACGGGGGTTAGCTTGTTTAATCACCTCAAAGGATGCGGTCATCTTCTTGATACCTTTTTCATCTGGAAAAGTCTTGTGCAGTTCCACAAGAAATTGGGATAACATGTCATTAAACGCAGTGACAGACGCCATTTTCTTATATTATAAGTGTATTCTTTAAGTTTAAAAAGGATCATTAGAAATAACTTCTTTTTGACCAAGGCCATTGGATACAATGAAGAATACTAGAATAGCATTGAGGACAGCTGGCTTGGTGTATTTATTAAGTTCTAATTTACCTTCGTTGTTAAGTTGAGCCTTAGCATGAATGTAACCAGCAGTAATAACCCCTGCTATGAGAGCAGCGGTCATTGGATCTCTAAGATAGTCTGATAATTCCATTTAATTATACGCAGTTTTTTTTATACGATGATCTGGTGCGTCACCAAAGAGGACACCATCATCTTCCTGTACGGCCTGAGGTAGATGGGATTCCATTTGAGGTTCAGATATATGTTCAGGTTCTGGTGCTTCAACACCGGGAACCGTCTTGAACTCATTCTCTAGACCAGTTGGTTGGATTTGCTCTCCGGTACCCAACATGTCCTCATTTTCAGGTAAAGACTCCGACTCAGGTTCTGGAAATGGTATCTCTTCCGGACCATCAAATACATCCGGATCCTCAGTGTCTTGGACTTCTCCATCAATGTCAATGTCACGAGTCTCTTGTGACATATATGTCTGGAGGATCTGTTGAACTGGGATGAGCTCCTTCACAGTATTTTCAATGCAGGTAGTGAAGCGATGTGTGAGCTCATCATCTCTCGTGTACTCACTTTGTTCTTCATGGAAAACGTAGGGATTCCTGTAGATATCTTTGGCGATGTTGTTATAGCACGTTTGGATAAACACTTCATTAGTGGGAAGTTTGAGACTAATCTTCTTATTGTCAGCCTTGAGACGAACCGCGGATAGAATCTTAGTGCACGCAACGAAAACGGCTGCTAGGAGGTCATTGAACCACGCACAACGATCGGCGATGTTACTCGTGTGTTGGGCAGACATTTGATTAGACCAATTTGGAACCTCCTTGAGAAGTTTTTGGAACATGATTAAAGTCTTTCTCCCCTTGGAAAGCTTAGCCGCTTCATCGTACATATCTTGGAATACTTCAATCATAACTGGAGTCATAATGAGGCAGAGCTGGCCCATGTACTCCTTTTTCGCTTCTACCATTATATTCAGTGAATCGGACATGATTTATAATAGTTTTATATAATTTAACTTTAAGTCTCACGCGTCCTGTATTTATCAGCCATCTTCTTCAAGTTCATCAAATCTGGAAAGTCTGGTTCGTCGGATTCAACATTCTTTTCCCTCTTCTTTCTGGGTATGTTCCATGAAACATATATGTCATATTCGCTTACGAGTCTCACGTCAAAACCACCCAACTTGAATTGCCGTGCCACATATCTAGCTGCTGTAGATCTATTAAATGTTGGCCAGCCAACGACAACTACAGGTACTGTTAGAAATATCTGTTTGTGACCCATTTCAACACATTGTTTTATTTTACGAGAAAACTGTTCATATATTCGTGTGTATATTTCCTTCTTGATTTGCTTCCTCTTTTCATCAATTATTGTCACATCATTGATGTTGATCATTACAATTACTGCAATTTATTTTTAGCCATTTCTAACTCATTGAGAGTGGGTATGGCCTTCTCTTTCACAAGCTCATACTTTATAAAATCTTTACCGGAAGCACCATCATCCACAAAAGGTGCAATTTCAGACGCAGATTCAACTTCAAGTGGTTGTGTTCGGAGAGAGACGAGTTTGATATTTCCGTTAATGACCTCAAAATAAGCTACAACAGAGAAACCAAATGCGAAACCACTATTCTTCACAGTCATAAATTTACATTCATATAGTGTCTTGTCTTCTTTGACATACTTATTAAGACCGGTAGTTTCAATAATATAAGTGCAAAGTCCGGTACGTTTAGATATTTCTTTATTAGTCTGGAGAACAAATTCCTGCATCATGTCGTTATTAATGTCAGCTTCAGCCTGAGTGAAATCAGACAAAAGTGGTCTGGTATCATCAAAACGAATATTTTTGACTGGTTGGGTGTACCCTGAAAACCCAAACATCTCCGTGAATGGTTCACGCCTGACTGTGAGTAACAGGGCAATGGCAATAAGAACAATCGTCAAAGACCAGTTCATCATCTTTATTACTATGCGTTAATTTTTTTTTACAAAATACCCTTATACATATTAGATGTCTCTACTGATATATAGTCCCCGATGCAAACACTCGATGGAAGTTATCGAGTATATAAACAAACAACCACAATTGAAACAACTTGTTCGTTACCACAACATAAACACTCAGGGTATTCCACCTGCATACAAGAATAAAATCAATCGGGTACCCACAATGTTGACCAAGAATGGGAAAGTTCTCATTGGTAGTGAAATAAAAAATTGGCTTGATTCTCTCCTCCCTAACGAGGAAATTGGTAACTGGGGTTTCAGTGGATCGTGCTCTATGACCACACTAGACAGTGAGGATAACGATACTGATATGTTCTCACTGGATTCATATGGTAAATCCCTACAACCAGCTATGACAAAGGAATTGGAAGATAAAATCGGTAGAGATGTGAGTAAGGGTGTAGCTTATTCCGAACAACAGATTTAAAGATAAAACGCGGTGTATATAGTAATATGAAATTGGTAACAATTCAGGCATCTGCCATCAAATCAACTTTTGAAGTTTTAAAAGATATACTGAATGACGTTAACATATACTTTCGCCCACAAGGTATGTATATAGTTACACTGGATACAGCTAGAACATCTCTCATTGATATGTTCCTCGCTGCTGATAACTTTGAAGAGTACGAATGTATTCAGGATGAAATCATAGCTGGAATTAACATTTCAAATACTTTCAAACTTTTGAAGACAATTACAAATAATGATGTTCTCAAAATTGAAATAAATTCAAAAGAATATATGGATATGGAAATTACAAGTGAATCAAAAAAGACGAGTACTAAATTTCAACTCAAACTCCTAGATATCAATGAGAGTCGTATTGAAGTTCCTGATGTTACGATGACCAGTAATACGATTCTACCATCTGCAGATTTCCAGAAACTTTGTAGAGACATGTCAAATCTTGGTAATGAGATTGAAATTACTAGAGTTGGCAAAGAACTTCGGCTTCGTTGTGAGGGGGACTTTGCGAACCAAGAAACGTCTATTGAATGCCTTGAAAATAGCCAGGAAATTAAGGGTCTCTATAGCTTGAAGTATGTGAATATATTTACAAAGGCGACGAGTATGTGTTCATCTGTGCAAATTATGCAGGAAGAGGGGAATAGGTTTCTAATTTTAAAGTATAACGTCGCAAACTTGGGTGAAGTGAAGTTTTACCTCGCGACTAAGGTTTCCGATGATATGTAATTATGGAATACGGAGGTCAGTCGTACGATCCTCTGTAGTCAAAACAATTTTCTTCATACCTAATGAGTTTGTGAGCATTATCTTGGGAAAACGGGTCTCAAGTGTCTTTTGGGTATAGTATAAAAAATCTTGTAATGGGACATCCTGGTCGTGGAAGTTATTTCTAGGCCCGGCGTACCGCTTAACCTTCTCCGTGATGTCTAATTGTGGTTTATCATCGTGATCAACTATCCATACATGACGAAGGGGGATACTAAATATCATATTATCTTGTTCACACTTCCCGGGTATAAAATTGATATCTTGTGTGATGGCCTTGTAAACCCTTCCACCATAGTAATATTTTACACGAAGAATGAAGTTATTCACATTTTGAGGAATAATCGTATTTCTGAATCGTTTATTGGTGACATAACAATGGTATTCGTCCAAAATACCATCCCAGTCCTTACTTTCATGTTCCCAAAAGTCATCTTCAATCTTATATTTCGTGTCATGGTCAATCGTATACTCAATTTCCTCTGATATAATACTATAGTCACTTGGAGTTGTTAATTTTTTGTATAAATATATAAGAGTACTTAAAAGTTTGAACAACATTGTTAATTATAATGGAAGGTAACTTTTTAAGTAGGTATAAAAATAAAGTTGAAAATTGGACACATCTCATAAATACCGACCCCGGAAATAAGAAACTATACGAGAGTGAGATGTCTGACTACCTTATTAGTTGTATGCCATATATGACTCAATATGCCGATACAGTGGAGGATGAGATTAATACAGATAATATTTTCAATGTGAAAGAGACTGTTGGACTCAAGAGGAAAGATATCTTCAATGAGTATCTCATTAAAGTAGAAAAACAAAATCTCCCTAGGGTAAATGAATATACAAACTTAAATGAATGTCCAGTATGTTCCTATAGTAATATAATCCATATACATGTTACAAGTGATCTTGTATGTGATTCATGTGGGTTGATAATTGCTACATTGATAAGTGAAGAGTTGACATATAGAGAAGAACAAGAGACGTCTGAGAAGATTATCAATTACAGTTACAAGAGGGAAAACCATTTCAATGAATGGTTGAGTCAATTTCAAGCACAAGAGATGACTTCTATACCCCCAGAAGTCATGGAACAATTGAGATCGGAACTCAAAAAGATGAAGATCAAGAAGTTGGATGAAATTACTCATACAAAGATTAGAGCTCTTCTAAAAAAATTGAGACTCAATAAGTATTATGAACATGTACCCTACATCACAAATATTCTAAATGGTATTAAGGCACCGAATATGCCACCAGAATTGGAGGAACAACTACGTATCATGTTCAAGGATATTCAAAAACCCTTTGATGACAATTGCCCCCAAGATAGGAAAAACTTTTTGAGTTATTCCTATGTACTCTACAAGTTTTGTGAACTCTTAGAAAAGGATCAATACCTCCAATACTTTCCTCTCCTCAAATCAAAGAGTAAGTTATATGCCCAAGATCAAATATGGAAAAAGATTTGTGGCACACTCGAATGGGAATTTATACCAACAATTTGAGTTTAAAGGTGTAACAGTCTTTTAAATTATATGAACTGTCCAAACTATGAGGTGTGTCACAAAATGATGAAACCAGGTCTAAAGGTGTGTAGTCCATGTTTCTGGAGATTCAATAATGAAGTACTTGAATTCAAGAATGATGAATGTCCATATTGTTTTGAAAATACAACATGTGTCAAGTTCAGAAAATGTTCACATTTTGTTTGTCTCAAATGCTTCAATATAAATGATAAATGTGTGATATGTATATAGACTTAAAGTGTCTGATGTTACTTCAAGTAATGAATGAATACGAACAGTTCTGTATAGATGAGGCAGCGTATCATATGGACAGAGCTAAAGAGGTACTCACAGAAGGTCTCCGTGACCCCAAGAAATATCACGATGAAGCGAAAGAGTTTTATAAAATATTAGCTAAATTGTTTCCTCTAATGATCCTAATGCAACACAACGAACCTCAACCTCCCGATTCGGAAACGGAGGAAAGTTTACCAGATACGCCTTCTTCAGACCTGTCAGAATCAGATAGTTTTGAGCCTGAAGATCAGCTTGATCATTGAGAGTCTTAATCGTCTTGAACTCTAGGATACTCTCATTGTTTACAATAATATCAGCCCTCAAATTACCTATCACATGGCCCTCAAAGGGAATCGGAATAATCCGTTCCGATTCATATTGAAATCCATCCTTGCGGAGAAGTACCTCCATAGCATTGTGATACACTCTTTCACTGAACCCAGGTCCTAACTGGGTGTATACTTTTGTAGCGAGGGCTACTACGTCTAACATTACTTTACTTTTTAGTTTTAGCTTTAACAATCTTATTCCTCAAATTGTTTGTGAGGTTGTAGCCAGTCATATTTTTGAATGCGTTTTTATTACCGGATACAGCTGCAGCTCTAGCCATCGTGGCTGAAGGTGCATTTGGGGATCTATTTAATGCAACTTTCTTAAATGGTAAGAACTTGAAAGTATTTTGACGATTCTCTCCAACGATCATCACAGAGTTTTTATTGAAGTTTTCAGTAATCTTAGCTATACTTCGGTCTTTCGCAGAACTCACAATGCTCACATTTGGAAACCACCTCTTGAGGATTCTCACCTTGTTCTCCACCGGAAGTGGGTTTTTTGCATTACCTGTAGAGTGTGACACCACAACAATTGGAGTTTTATTTGATTTACGAGCAGTCTCTATGACCTGTTCAATCATCATTCTATGACCCTTGTGAGGTGGGTTGAAACGACCATATGTGAATACCACAGACTTCATTTATATATTATTAACATATAATAAATGACTACTAATAGTTTAAAGTTTAACCTATGATTATATCATAGGTATGGGGATATTTTACTTTCCATGTGATTTTGTTTATTGGAGAAATATAAATGAACATGAACATTTAAGAAAGCAATTACTTGATCAGATTGAAACTAAGCAGAAATTATTTTCTAAAACAGCTTATATAGATAAAGGTGTAGGGACGGTAGGAAAATCATCAGGTTTATGGATTATCGAGGATAACCCCACAATAATAAAAACTATAGTGTGGGATAGTTTAGATATTCTTATAAAAGAAATGAACTCTAGACCTAATTGTAAATCAATTGATATTACTAATTCCTTTATATCTAATTGTTGGTTTATAAAATACGACAGTGGTGCAACAACGTCTATACATTGTCATGATGATGGTAATCCTGCCATCATCAAGGATGATAATAAATTATATAAGTGTATGTTTTCATTCATTTATATCTTAAATGATAATAATGAAAAAAATCAAACTGAGTTTATTCAACCTAATATGGCAGGTACAACTGTAAGTGAGAGTCGTGATACTAGATTTAAAACATCCGAAGTTGAAGATATACGAGAAGGTGCTATTATTATATTTCCTTCAAATCTATATCATCAGGTAAATATTATGTATAAACCAAATCGTGTCGTATTTTCCGGAAACATATACTCAACATTTGAATAATTAGTTAAAGTTTAATAAACTTTATTGAATAAGAATGCCACATTTACAATTTCCAACTACTTACGTTTATTGGGAAAATCTAAAAGACCACGATGAATTGAAAAGAAAATACATGCCGATTATAGATAAAATAGAACAAGATAACCCGAATGAGGTAAAGAATCCATTTGATGCTTGTACAGTAAAATGTATGTCTATTACAAGTGGTCCTAAAATTAATAATTTTTTAGAACCATCTGATATGATTAAAATTATATGGAATCCACTTGATAATTTTATAAAAGAAATAAACTCTAAATATCAATATAAAATATCTGTAAAAGAATCATTTGTTAGTGGTTATTGGTTTAACACTTATGATAAATATGATAATCAGGATTTACATTGTCATATTGAACATAAAAGGATTAAAAATGGTATTCTATACCACGCGATCTTTTCAGGTGTGTATATTCTAAATGACGAGAATGAATCAAGTTCTCTTCTTTTTAGGAGTTCTAGAGAACAACCATTTACCGATCCTACAATTGAATACACGTTTGATACAGGTAAGACTAGTGATATAAAAGAAGGTACCGTTATGATTTTTCCTGTTCAACTTTTACATATGGTGAGAAACTGTATAAAACCTGGAAGAAGGACAATTGCATTTAATATTTTTAGTTCGTTGTTATAAATCAAGTAATCCCAAATATGTTAGGACAATCCACATAACACCAACACCGATCACAGTCACACCAGCAATGCCATTAAGGGTCATAATTTTGACAGTTCCACCTGGGACAAGACCTAACGTACCACCTACAAGTGACATACTTGCGATTGATGTTATGAAAAACCCTAGCATATACAAAAATAGACGGAAATTATCATTTAAGAAGAGTGCTGGGAGAATATATACTATACCACTCAAACCAGATACACCGTGGATACCACCAATTACATAAGCACTCGTGGGGCTATCAGTGAATGTATCACCCATTCTCCATGTTTTGAACTTATCCCAAAGTGTTTTACTTTCACTGACAGCGTCGGTAGCTGTGTGGATATGTGTTAGATGGTGATCATGTGCTTCGGTGTGAGCATCTGATACAGATATCACGGGTAAAGGTAAACCGTCCGTCGGATGTCTCGCGAGTTCCGTGTCAGTTTCACCATTAATATGCTTTAAATGTTTTTTTTCATTTTTACACCATTTATAAAGTGAGTAGAGGGTAGCAGTTCCAATACATATCATCATTGATCCCACAATATAATCACTTGCCGTTCCAATTTGATCTATTGGGATTTCATCTCTAAAGATCATAAATATACTTGTCATAAAACTTAGACCTATTGTATGTCCAATCCCCCACCTAAATCCTTGTGATGCACATTTTTTCCATGTAGAAAATGAATTACTATTTTCATTTAAATGTTCGCGTCTCTTTACACCTGCGACGAGTAGGAACAATGCACTCACATGATCTGGACCGAGTAAGACATGTGTAACACCAACTAACATTGCAACTAAAAAAGAAGTTAGTGGTGTAGCTGTATCTAAATAAGAAACATCTACCATGTTATTGATTTAAAGATATATATCTTTAACTCAATGACAATAGTTATAAAGGTAGGTATTACGTGTTAAAACCAAGGGTACTTATGAACCCAGAGATTGCACACCCACTTCTCACCAGACTTTACAGGTGCCCCTCCGTGTAAAGCCTTAGAAGTCATGAGTTCATAGTTGTCCAGTGTATGGAAGAAGAGAGCATCACCTTTGTTCAATTTCACCTCCCTCGTAGTCATCATTTAGAGCGAGAATAATTGTGTACATCCTCTTGTTTCCCTTTGTATCACTGAAAGTATCCTGATGTGGGTCATAAAACCCACCCGACCCGTACCTCAATACCTGCAGTTTCTCACAGTTTTTAAGTGGTCTATCGGTGAGACCAGCACATTTCTCTGTAACTCGGTTCACAATTGGGTCTTCTAGATCCAACCACGCAGTTTCACTGTCTCTCATAGTCTTGTCAACGATTCCGATTCCATTCGCCGCAATTGTTGACGTATGGAGTTTACTCTCAGCTTCCTTCTTGATGTGATTAATTTCCTCCTCTGACAGAAAGTTTGGTATCACCCTAGGTTTTGTATATGTTGGTATGAGATACCATACCAAAAATAGAATAGCTAATAAAAGTAGCATCTTATATTTAGTGTAGATAAATATTATAGGGAACGACACAATTGTACCTCTTCCGTATTGTGGTTACAATATCATTGGCATATTCAATTAATTTTTTACATATCATTATAATTTCACTATATTTGTCTGGTTCAAGAACATACTGTCTTAGGAGATCTCCACCCGTGTCTATGACCATTCTGAAAATATTATTAATGTCCCTGTATCGCTCTATCTGTTTGTCACGTCTCTGTATTTCTTTCTTAAAGGGTGTCTCTTCAATCTCATTTAACATATAAGCTACACGCAGATATCGGTTGTCACCATCGTACATATCACCATATCTATATATGAGGTCCCTATCAAGTTGGTTTAGTGTCATAGCAAATCGCGTGATGTTGTCTGGTGCGTCTATCTCACGAAGTTCCCTAAATGTTGGAACTCCACCACATGGTATATCTCCATGTTCCCTAGATGAGATGCGATCTCTTTTAAATTCCATATAATGGGGGTTATGTATTCTCCCCATTTCTATTTGACCTGATATCCAGTCAAATGCAGTATGACAATCTGGACACCACATCTGTCGGCACCCGGATAGTTTTTGTATAATGGTTCCACACTTTGGACATGGCTTTGTATCCTTCTTTAAAAGTTTCATAGTCTTCACAGCATCTGGGTCACATATATGATCCTCACAGACCTCTTCATTACACTGTTCACAAAAGTGTCTATCGCATAAGCCACAGAACCAATCCTCATTCATGAACCCTTTACACTCTCCCGTGGGGCATTTTCGAATGAACTTTTTAGGTTCTTCACCCACTACAAGTTCACCACCATGACGAAGTCTCTCAATTTCTCGATACGTTTCTTCCATCTCAATTCTTAATTCATTTACTGGTTCGGGTATTTCTGAAATTGTGAGGTGTCCATTATACAATCCATATTTCTGATAAAGTTCTAAAAGTCTTTTTCTCTGATCATTTATGATTTCGTATAGTTTTCGTATAGACTTTATCCTTTCAACTTCTGGTTGTGTTTCTGGTATTCTTATTTTTTCTCTCTCGAATAATATATTTTCTCTATGAAGACGAATTTCTGTGTTACGGAAATACTTTGTACACCAATTGTCTACAAACTCCCTATTCCACATATTCTTACAACCCATACAATGTGGATCATCTGATATAGAAAGGAGATACTTCTGTGTACAAGTGCGACAACTATGTAAATCACAGAAGGGACATTCAACCTTTTTGTGATTTATTTTATTGAACTTTTCACAACAAACATCACAATTTTCCATTATAGGGAAATTGCTTTAAGTCTTTAACTTTATATCCGACGCACCGCTTGTTGTCTTTTCTGGGTTCCCTTCACACCCTGACCAGTAGCCTTAGCGAGCTTCTTATTCGCCTTACGCAGTGCAGCCTTAGCGTCCTTCTTCTTCTGACTCTCAAGCATCGCGAGACGTCGTCTCTCACTTTCGTCGCGAAGAGTTTGAGCTTTTGCTCTCTCAGCTTCAACTTTGTTTCTGGCCACTTTTTCTTTCAGGGATTTAGCCTCGGCATTAGCCCTCGCTTTTGCTCTCTGTTCCTTTTCCCTCATTTGTCGGTTCCTCTGTGCCTTTTTCACAGATACACTACGACGCTCAGCTTCCTCCCGGTTCTTCTTTTTCTGAGCTAACAATTGTTCTCTCCCGTCTTGTACCCTTTTTATAT
>Ga0208646_1001119_pt1 | contig 13916 bp, 14 predicted proteins | sample AntAceMetag02UK8_FD_184762 | JGI IMG/M metagenome (GOLD analysis project Ga0208646, IMG submission 184762) | Saline lake microbial communities from Ace Lake, Antarctica - Antarctic Ace Lake Metagenome 02UK8 (SPAdes) (version 2) | ecosystem: Environmental > Aquatic > Non-marine Saline and...
AGATATTCCAGTAATTCCTGTTGAACACCAATACATTGTAACTGAACCTCATCCAGATATCGTAAAAAGAAAAAAAGATGGCTTACCTGAAATGGGAGTTTTAAGAGATAGTGATAGCAGATGGTATATGAGAGAAGAAGCAGGTGGTTTAATATTAGGACCATATGAAGATGGTGCACCAGCTTGTTACGTTGATGGCCCATCAAAAGATTCAGAGTATGAATTATTTCAAGAGGATTTAGATAGACTAGCACCGCATATAGAAGGAGCTATTCACCGTGTACCAGCTTTTGGAGAAGTAGGAGTTAAGAAAGTTTATAATGGTGCAATTTGTTATACACCAGATGGAAACCCAATTGTTGGACCAGCATGGGGATTAAAAAATTTTTGGATTAATGAAGGACACAGTTTTGGAATAACTGCAGCAGGAGGAGCGGGTTGGCAGCTTGCTGAATGGATAATCGATGGTGAGCCAACAATAGATATGCTTGGAGTTGAACCAAGAAGATTTGGTGACTATGCAACAAAATCTTATTTAAAAGAAAAAAATGAAGAAGCTTACAATCATGTATTTAAAGTTCACTACCCAGACGAAGAAAGAGGTGCTGCTAGAGAATTAAGGACATCACCTTGTTATGACAGAATGAAAGCATTAGGCGCAGTATTTGGTCAAAAATTTGGTTGGGAAAGACCTAACTTCTTTGCACTTGATGGAATGGAGCAAAAAGATGATTGGTCATTTAGAAGATCAAAATGGTTTAAAGCAATTGAACAAGAATGCAAAAATGTAAAAGAGAATGTTGGTCTTTTAGATATGACTGCATTTGCAAAATGTAGAATTAAAGGACCTGGTGCTGAAGAGTTTTTAGATTATTTAGTTGCAAATAAACTTCCTAAAAAAATTGGAAGAATTGGATTGTGTCATGCACTTAATACTAAAGGTGGAGTGCACTCTGAATTTACAATTATGAAAGAAGCTGAGGGAAGTTATTACTTAGTTTCTGCAGGAGCAAATCAAAGATTAGACCATGACTGGATTCAAAAGTGGATGCCAACTGATGGTACTGTTCAATTTGAAAACTTAACAAATAGTATGGGTGTACTTGTTGTATCTGGCCCTAAAGCTAGAGAGTTAATGACAAGAGTATCAAGAGATGATTTTTCAAGTGAAAACTTTAAATGGTTGAGTGCAAAAAATGTTGATGTTGGTAACGCACCAGTTAACGCTATGAGAGTAAACTTTGTAGGCGAACTAGGTTGGGAATTGCATCATCCAATTGAATATCAAAATCACATCTTTGATAGATTAATGGAAGCTGGAAAAGATTTAGGTCTTAAGCCTTATGGAATTAGAGCAATGAATAGTTTGAGACTTGAAAAATCTTATAAACTTGTTGGTACAGAATTATCAATTGAATATTCACCTTACGAATCTGGGTTAGATAGATTTATTCACCCGAACAAAGGAAACTTTATAGGATTGGATGCTTTGAATAAATGGAGAGAAAAAGGATTTTCAAATCAATTGGTTACATTAGAAGTTCACAATATAGATGATGCAGACGTTTTAGGAAATAATCCAATTTACGATAATGGAAAAGTTATTGGACGTGCAACTGGAGGAGATTTTGGTTTTAGACTTGGAAAATCAATAGCATTAGGAATGGTCAAACCAGAGATTGCGACACCAGGGCAAAAATTGAAAATTGATATTCTTGGTAAAATGTACGATTGTACAATTTTAGAAGAAAGTCCATACGATCCTGAAAATAATTTATTAAGAGCATAATGAAAATATTAGTCGCTGTAAAAAGAGTTATTGATTACAATGTTCAAATCAGAGTTAAAGAAGATGGCACAGGAATTGTTACAGACAATGTTAAAATGTCAACCAACCCTCCTGATGATAATGCAATTGAAGAGGCTGTAAAAATTAAAGAAGCAGGTAAAGCAACAGAAATAGTTGCAGTTACTATTGGTGAAGAAAAAGCACAAGAAACAGTTAGAAAAGCATTAGCTGTTGGTGCTGATAGAGGAGTTCATGTTAAAGTAGAGGGGATAGTTGAGCCCTTAGCTGTAGCTAAAATATTACAAAAAATTGTTGATAAAGAAAAACCTGATCTAGTATTTATGGGTAAACAAGCAATTGATGATGATTGCAATCAAACAGGACAAATGTTGAGTGCTTTATTGAACTGGCCTCAAGCAACTTTTGCATCAAAAATTGATATTAAAGACAATAAATTAGAAATTATTAGAGAGATCGATGAAGGCTTAGAAACTATTGAAGTTAATGTTCCAGCGATAGTTACTTGTGATTTAAGATTAAATGAACCGCGTTATGCATCCCTACCAAATATCATGAAAGCTAAAAAGAAACCAATAGATCAAATGACAGCAGCAGATTTAGGTGTTGATACAACACCAAGAGTTCAACAAATTAAAGTTGAAGAGCCGCCCAAAAGAAAAGCTGGAATTAAAGTATCAAGTGTAGCTGAACTTGTGCAAAAGCTTAAAAATGAGGCGAAAGTTATATAATGTCAATTTTACTAATTGCTGAACATAACAATAAAGAATTAAGACCATTTACTCTTAACGCTATTACAGCTGCATCACAAATTGATGGTGATGTTCATGCATTACTAATAGGAAATAATTGTTCTGATGTTGCAAAAGCATTATCTGAAATACCCTTGGTTAAAAAAGTAATACAAGTTGAGGCTGCTCATTATGAAAATTTTTTACCAGAAAATTTTGCACCATTGATTGTTAAAGTTTCTGAAAATTATTCACATGTAATTAGTTCAGCTAATACATTTGGTAAAAACTTAATGCCAAGAATATCAGCTTTAATGGACACATCACAAGTTAGTGACATAATCAAAGTGGTATCTCCAGATACATTTATCAGACCTATTTATGCAGGAAATGCATTTGCAACTGTTAAAAGTACTGATGCAAAAAAATGTGTAACTATTAGACCAACTTCATTTGAACCTTGTGAAACTTCAGGTGGATCAGCACCCATTGAAAAAATGGATTCAGTAGAAGAGTTTATGTTATCTAAATTTATTAAAAGAGAAGAAGTTAAATCAGACAGACCAGAGCTTGGAACAGCAAGAATTGTGATCTCAGGTGGAAGAGGTATGCAAAGTGGAGACAATTTTAAATTAATTACTGATATTGCAGACAAATTAAATGCTGCAATAGGAGCTTCGCGTGCAGCTGTGGATGCAGGTTACATAAGTAACGAACATCAAGTTGGACAAACGGGTAAAGTTGTAGTGCCAGATCTATATATTGCTGTTGGAATTTCTGGAGCAATTCAACATTTAGCTGGCATGAAAGAAAGTAAAATTATTGTCGCAATAAACAAAGATGGAGAGGCACCTATTTTTAGTGTTGCTGATTACGGTTTAGAAGCTGATTTGTTTGAAGCCCTTCCTCAATTCCTAGAAGAATTGAATAAATTAAACACTATACAAAAATAACAAATAATATAAAAAATTACCATATGCCTAGAGAAGCAATGGAGTATGATGTGGTAATTGTTGGTGGTGGTCCATCAGGACTATCAACTGCTATAAAACTCAAACAATTAGATCCAGAATTAAATATTTGCTTACTAGAAAAAGCATCTGAAATAGGAGCTCATATTTTAAGTGGTAATGTTTTTGAAACTAGAGCTTTAGACGAGCTATTACCAAACTGGAAAGAACTTAATTCACCTATAAAAACTAAGGTTTCTAAAGAAAAATTTTTATTTTTAGGAAAATCAAAATCATTAAGCTGGCCAACATGGCTGCTTCCATCAGTTCAACAAAATCATAATAATTACATAATCAGTTTAGCAAACCTATGTAGATGGCTAGCGGAACAAGCCGAAGCTTTAGGTGTTGAAATATTTCCAGGTTTTCCTGCGAGTGAAATTTTATACAATGAAGATGGATCTGTTAAAGGAGTTGCAACTCAAGACATGGGAGTTGATAAAAATGGAAATAAAAAAGATGGCTTTGAACCAGGCATAGAACTTTTAGGAAAAGTTACTGTGTTTGCAGAAGGATGTAGAGGGCATCTTGGAAAACAATTAATTGAAAAATATAATTTATCAGAAGGTAAAGATCCTCAACAATATGGAATTGGATTTAAAGAAATTTGGGAAATCAGTAAACAACAACATGAAGAGGGAATGGTAATGCATACTGCAGGTTGGCCACTAGATAACAATACTTATGGTGGCAGCTTTATTTACCATGCAGAAAACAAACAAGTTTTTTTAGGTTACGTAATTGGTCTTGATTATAAAAACCCACATCTTTCACCCTTTGATGAATTTCAAAGATTTAAAACTCATCCTGCAATTAAAAAAATAATTGAAGGTGGAAAACGTATTTCATATGGCGCACGTGCTTTAATTGAAGGTGGACTTCAAAGTTTACCAAAAATGTTTATGCCAGGTGCTTTGTTAATCGGTTGTGATGCGGGAACTTTAAATATGCCTAAGATCAAAGGATCACACACTGCAATGAAAAGTGGAATGATTGCTGCTGAAACTATAAATGAACATTTAAAAGAAAAGCAAGATTTATCAATTTATGAAGATAAATTTAAAAAAAGTTGGGTTTATGAAGAACTACATACTGCCAGAAATGTTAAGCCTAGTTTTAGCTGGGGTTTAATTCTTGGAATAATATTTACTGGAATTGATCAAATATTATTTAGAGGAAAATTACCTTTTACCTTAAGACATAAACATGCTGACCACGAAACACTAAAGCCAGCAAATGAAATGCCAAAAATTGATTATCCTAAACCAGATAATGTGATTACATTTGATAAAACAAGTTCTGTTTATTTAACAGGCACTAATCATACTGATAATCAGCCTGTGCACTTACAACTAAAAGATCCAAACTTGCCGATAAATTATACTTTAGAAGAATTTGATGAACCTGCGCAAAGATATTGTCCTGCAGGAGTTTATGAAGTTCAAAATGAAAATGGTGTAAATAAATTTATAATTAATTCACAAAACTGCATTCATTGCAAAACTTGTGATATTAAAGAACCCTCTCAAAATATTACGTGGGTTACCCCTGAAGGAAGTGGCGGACCTAAGTACGGAAATATGTAATTTTCGTTGTGCTCTTACTTACGATCTTGGAAGAGCACAACGAAAAATATCTTTTTTAAAAAGATAAAATTAACCCAATAACAAAAATAAGAGAGAGTGTTAGTCCTAAAAAAACTAGGTTTGTTAGAGTTTCTTTTTCTTTAACTTTTCTAGCTCTATTTAAGAGAATATTTATATCAACACGACCTGATGATGAAACTTCCTCATTCCTTTCAGGGGTCGCTGGATAAGAAAGGTTATCAGCCCGTGAATTAATTATTTTTTCTGCACTCATGCATGTAACTAATCATTGAAAAGTACAATGCACAATTAAGCAATAGACCATTATGGGTCTTATCTATTTACTTGAGTGTTCATTTTGGGTTAAGCTTATAAATATATTATATGCATATAACTTTACCAAAAATATCAAAACAAATTCTTAGTAAGGATATTCATTACGCATTAAGTAAAAATTACACTTCTATTCAGCCTATTTGGGTACCAATACAAATAAGATGGATGAATAATCTTTACAGAACTTTTCATGATTATGAAAAGTTTATGATTATTATATATTTGATGGTTAAAACATTTGATTATTATTCAAAAAATTTTGTGAAATTAAATTACGATGAATTTTTTAGTCAAAATGAGATTGAAGTAGAAACACTCAATGTAATGGAGATATCTAATGCACTCAACATACCAAAAGAGACAACCAGAAGAAAAATTAATGAATTAGAAAAATTAGGAGCAATTAAAAAAAGTAATAAAAAAATTATAATTGATAGAAATGCTTGGCCGAGTATAAAACCTGAAGAAACAATGAAAAATATGTCATATTTTTTATCAACTCTGTCAAAAATTATTTTTGAAGAAGGATTTATGTTAGAACCAGTTGATTCAAATCGGATAGTTAGAGCTGTTAAAGATAATTTTTCATTTGTTTGGAAGCTTTACTACGAAATGCAAATGCCAATGTTATTAATGTTTAAAAAAATCCATGGTGATTTAGAGACCTTTCATGTTCACGGGGTTTGTTTAAGCAATCAAGCATTAAACGCACAAAAAATTAATACTAGTGAAATGAGTAAAGCGCTATATTTAGAAAAGTATTTTTTCGGAGATAGGCAAGAATTTTCAGGCATTAATGCAATGTCGATTTCAGATATTACAGGTATGCCAAGAGCTACAGTTACTAGAAAACTAAATAAACTGGTTAAAGAAAAATTTTTAACAGTAGATCGTAAAAAACATTATTCAACTAACAGAGGAGTTCATAAAAAAAAAATATTACTAGTGCAAAATACTACTTTTATTAATCTATCTAAATTTGCTGCACGTATTTATAATTTGAGTTTAATGAAAGATAATTGAGTATTAAGTATTTTTTCTAAGAATAAATACAAAAATTAATGAAGTCATCATCATTACCAAAGCATAAGCAGCTGCTGGCACAATAAAAGTAGTTATATTTTCGCCAAACATTTGCGTTCCAACAAATAGTGCCAATGTTCCATTTTGAAGTCCACACTCTATTGAAATACATCTTTGTTGTGCAACTCCAGATGCAAAATATTTCGCAATATAAAACCCTAAAATCATCATTGTTAAGTTTAAGATTAAAACAACCAAACCTGCATTCACAATGTAAGAAATAATATTATCCCACTCCTCAATATAAATAGCAGCAAACACCAACACAAATAACATTACTGAAATTTTTTGAATTAATGAAGCTTGATTATCAACAAAATTTTTAGCAAAGTGCTTAATTATCATTCCAATTATTACTGGAACTGTAACAACAAGAAACATTTTTAAAGCAATACCAGTCATTGATATTTCTTTAATAACACTAATTTCAAAAAAATTAATCGACGCAAACATTATAAATGGAACGGAAATAATACTAATCAAACTAACAACTGCAGTTAGTGATATTGAAAGTGCAACGTCACCATCAGCAAATTTAGTAATTACATTTGATGTAACACCACCAGGTGCACATGCAATCAACATTAATCCAACAGCAAGTTCTGCTGATAGGTTTAATAGTAATGCTATAGACAAAGCAACGATTGGTAGCAAAACTAACTGAGAAATAAAACCAACTAAAAAATCTTTTGGAATTTTAACTACTCTTATGAAATCTTGAATAGTCAAACTCAATCCAAGCCCCAACATTATTAAAGCTAAACCTAATGGAGCTATCTTTGTTGCAATTTCCATTTTAAAAACTTATTAGTTCATTTTGAGTTTTACAAGAAAATGATTTCAATCTTAGGATTAACTAAGATAAATCAATAGCATTTTTCTTTAAAACTTCCATTGAAACAAGCTTTAAAGTTTTTTCATGTGTTCTTTTTAAATAAACAGGACAAGGTTTGCCAGCATCTGCAGCTCTTGCATACCAACTAGCACAAACACACCAACCATCTCCAGCTTTAAGACCTGGAAATCCAAATTCAGGGTGAGGGGTTATTAAATCGTTGCCAGCCTCTTTACACCATTCTAAAAATTCAGTTGTAACCTTTGCACAAACTGTGTGAACACCATGATCATTTTCATCAGTGCTACAACAGCCATCTCTATGCCATCCAGTTAAAGGATCGTTAGAACATTCTTCTAGATCTTCACCTAGAACATTTTTTTGTTTATCACTCATTTAAATTTTTGTTGGATTGGGTTGACCTTTGTAGACGACGTCAGGATCAAAAGATTTTTCTTTCTCTTCAAACTTCATTTCAATTTCTCTACCATTTTCAATTGGGCCTAATGGAATTGATCTATAAAAGCATGATCTGTAACCAACATGACAGCTTGAACCATCACCAATATCAACAGTTAACCAGACAGAGTCCTGATCATCATCAATTCTAACTTCCGTTACTTTTTGAGTAAAGCCACTAGTTTTACCTTTGTGCCAAATTTGCCGTCTAGATCTACTAAAATAATGAGCCTCTTTAGTCTCAATGGTTTTTTTAAAAGCCTCAACATTCATATAGCCATGCATAAGAATATCTTTAGTCTTTGAACACATTGTAATAACTGGAATTAAGCCATCATTATCAAATTTTGGTGAAAGGAGTTTTCCCTCTTCAATTTCGACTATATTTTCTCTTTTTTTAAACATATCTAGGTGATTATGTAGCATATTGCTCAATATATTAAATATTTTAAAAACAATGATTTACTGTATAAACTTGCCATATGAAATTAGTAGAAGACACAGATAACAAAATTTTAGATGCGAAAAAAGTTTCTGACAAGGAAGCTGAAGAGGCTTTTAAAACTATTTTAACTTGGATGGGTGAAGATCCTAGCAGAGAAGGATTATTAGAAACTCCAAAAAGAGTTGTTAAAGCATTTAAAGAATATTTTGGTGGATACACTGAAGATGCAAATAAAATTTTAGAAAAAACTTTTGGTGATGTTGAGGGTTATGATGACATGGTTGTTGAAAAGAATATTTCAGTATCAAGTCATTGTGAACACCACATGGCGCCAATAGTTGGGACAGCACATGTTGCGTATATTCCAAATGAAAGAGTTGTAGGTTTAAGTAAACTTGCAAGGGTAGTAGAGGTTTTTTCAAAAAGATTACAGACACAAGAAAGATTAACAATGCAAGTTGCTCAAGCTTTAATGACTTCATTAGATGCAAAAGGAGTTGCTGTTACAATTGATGCAGCACACCAATGTATGACAATGAGAGGCATTAAAAAAGAAAATGCAACAACCGTTACAAATTATTTCTTAGGAGAATTTAAAAAAGACTTAAGTATTCAGAATAGATATTTAAGATTTATTAGTAAGTAACCTTCCTAAGGGAGAAAAGCATGTCGGATAATTTTAAAGCATTAGTTGTCAATCAAGAAGGTGAAAATTTTACACGAGAAGTAAAATCAATAGATAAATCATTTTTAAAACATGGTGATGTACTTGTTCAAGTAAATTATTCAGACTTAAACTATAAAGATGCACTTATTTTAAATAATGGTGCAAAATTAGTAAAAGAATTTCCACATATTCCAGGTATTGATTTTGCAGGAACTGTTTTAGAAAGTGATAATTCTAAATTTGTAAAAGGAGACGAAGTGATCCTTACAGGTTGGAGAGTTGGCGAAATTTACTTTGGTGGGTATTCTCAGTTAGCAAAAGTTAATGGAGATTACTTAGTTAAAAAACCAAAAGATATTACATCTAAACAGGCAATGATCTTAGGGACTGCTGGACTAACAGCATTATTATGTTCATTTGCAATCAAAGCACGAGAAGAACTTTTATTAGGTGAAAAAGTTAAAGATGTTTTAGTTACTGGTGCATCTGGAGGTGTTGGAAGTATTGCAGTGATGATTTTAAATAAATTTGGTTATGATGTAACAGCTGTTACTGGAAAAGCAGAAAATGAAGAGTACTTAAGATCATTAGGTGCTAAAAACATAATAAATAAAGCAGATTTAGATAAAGACGCTAGACCATTAGATAAAGGTCTATGGGACGGTGTTGTTGATACTGTTGGTGGAAAGATACTTGCTAATGCACTTGCTCAAACTAGAGACAATGGAATTGTTGCAGCCTGTGGAAATGCTTCTGATTATAAATTAAATACAACTGTTATGCCTTTTATTATTAGAGGTGTGAAACTTTGGGGAATAAACTCTGTTACAGCATCGATAAAAAGAAGAGAGTTTGTTTGGAGTGAAGTTAAAAGTCTTATTGATTTCGATCAATTAGAAAAATCAATAAAGACAGTAAGCTTAGAAGATTTAATAGATATATATCCAAAAATGTTAAAAGGTGAAACATCTGGACGATATGTAGTTGATCTTAATAAATAAATGGATTGGGATAAATTAAAAATATTCCACGCAGTTGCAGAAGCAGGTAGTTTTACTAACGCAACAATAAATTTAAATTTAAGTCAATCTGCAATAAGCAGACAAATTCAATCATTAGAACTGGATCTTAAAGTACAACTCTTCGAGAGACACGCAAGAGGTCTTACTTTAACTGAAAATGGTGAGTATTTATTTAAAACAGCTCACGATGTAATCAGCAAACTAAAAGAAGTTGAATCTACATTGGGAGATCAGAAAAATAAACCAACAGGTAAATTAACAATTACAACTGTTAGAAGTTTTGGTACTCACTGGCTAACACCTCGTATTCAAGAGTTTATGACTTTAAATCCTGAAATAGAAATTGAATTAATTTTTGATGATAAGGAGTTAGATTTAAGTACTAGACAAGCAGATATAGGTATCTTTATGAGAAGACCTAAGCAGCTTAATTATATTCAAAAAAAATTAGTTGATATAAAATATTATGTTTATGGTTCTAATAAATATTTAGAAAAACATGGGATGCCAAAAACAATTAATGACCTAAATAAACATAAATTCATTTCATTTGGTAAAGGAGCACCATCTCCTGTCTACGATCCAGATTGGGCTTTAAAACTTGGAATTAAAGATTCTAAAAAAAGAAAACCAGTAATGAAAGTTAATAGTGTTATGGGTTTACTTTTAGCTGTTGAAGCTGGTGTAGGTCTAGCAGCACTTCCTGAGTATTTAGTTTCAAATTCAAATAATGTAATAAAAGTACTCCCTAATTCAGAAGGGCCCATAACAGAGGCTCACTTTGTCTACCCTCAATCACTTAAGAATACTGCGAGAATTACTGCTTTTAGGAACTTTTTGTTTAGTAAAATTGGTGATTGGAAGTCTTAATTAACTAGACTTATCATTAACATATACCGAGACACCTCTAGAATTAATATCTACATCAAATTTTTTATGTAAAGGTGGGAAGGCTCTTTGTGGACAATCTAATCTATCACAAGTTCTGCAAGATACACCAATAGGAATTTCAGTCGTTTTGTCACTAACATTAATATTTTCAGTGTACACAAAGTCTTTTGCATATTTTGCATCACAACCAAGACCAATTGATAATATACTTTTTGATCGACCAAAACGTCCTACACCTTTTTCTACAGTTCTTGCAATACAAACATATTTTTCACCATTAGTCATTTTACTAACAGCTGCTTGAATTACACCAGGTCGCGTGAATGCAGAATAAACATTCCATCTAGGACATGCACCACCATATCTTGGTATATCAATTCCTGATAATGAAAATCTTTTTGAAATATTTCCAGCCATATCAACTCTTAACATATGAAAAGGAATTCCAGGTAATTTTGGATCTTGTAAGCATGTTACACGGTGAGCAACTTGCTCAAAAGAAGTTGCAAATGTATTTTGTAATAACTCTAAATCATATTTTAATTTTTTACATTCAGTATGAAAAGGTTTGTAGGGCATTAAAATTGCTGCACCGCAATAATTTAATAAAGCAACCTTAGTTAATTTTTTTGATTCTTCTGAGGGAAAAGGAAATTTTGATAGATAATTATCAATATCTTTCATTGCACCTTCTTGTGCTATCTGAGCTGCTGCATGAAGTTTCTTTGTTTCCAATGAACTATAATCACTTAATAGAAGTTCTTTTTTATTTTTATTATAAATTTTAGAAAAAGGTTTCCCCTCTTCTGGTAAAATGTCTTTTACTATAATTGAATATTGTTTATTCAAATACTCACATAACGCAATATATCGAGTTCTGTTATTTTTTTGAATTTTATCAAAAACTTTATTTGCAAACTCTTCTAATTTTGGAAAATAGTTTTTATGTTGTTGAAGAAAGTCAGATATTACCTCACCAGGAAAAGAGTTTTTTCTATTATCAACTATCTTACCTGAAATTTTTTCTATTTTATTAATTAGTTCGTGATCTTTCTTTTTAAGAATATCTCCTAATCTAACAAGCGCTCTACCGATCTTAGGATTTGTTCCAACAAGGTCTTTAACTTCAGGACCAAGAATATCCAAGTCTTCAAATAATTTATCATCTAGAATTTCTGAAATAGTATTTTCTAAATTAACATCAGATTTTGATGTTAAGTCTGAGAGTTGGATGTTTAATTTTTCACAAACCTTAAGTAATAAATCTCCATCTATTTTTCTTTTTCCACTTTCAATTAAATTTAAATAACTTGGAGAAATACCTAGATCTTCTGAAAGTTTGTTAGCTTGTAGTCCTAACTGTCTTCTAAAAGCCTTTATTTTAGGACCAATTTTTAAATCAATTTGACTCATAAGCTCTATTTGTAAATTTTGTAAATTTAAATTTACAATAAGTTTCTTTGTTTTACAAGGTTTTTAACGATTTAATTAGATTTTGTAAATTTTGTAAATTATAAAGTTTACATGAACGATAAAAACATAAATAAAAACCAAGAAAATCAAAGAGAAATTAACGAAAACAACAATCAGAATCAATTCAGTCAATCAGGTATTTACCTAAGAGACGATCATTGTGATTGGGGTTCTAGTGGGATGAATGAATTCACTCAAGAATTTAGTGAAAAAAAATAAGTCCTCTTACTGTTAATTTATACACAATTTAATTTTCTTAATACATAATCTAGAAAGACCTACCTATGAGCTCAGAAGCTAAAGTTTCATACGATTTAAAAAGATTTTCAGGAATCAAAAAAGACTACACTTCAGAAGAAGTAGAACGATTAAGAGGTTCTATCAAAATTGAATATTCGATGTGTAAGCATCAATCTAAAAAATTATGGGATCTGTTAAATTCAGAAAATTATATTAATACATTGGGTTCACTCTCTGGAAATCACGCTATTCAACATGCTAAAGCTGGATTGAAAGCAATTTATTTAAGTGGATGGCAAGTAGCAGCTGATGCAAACACTGCTGGTGAAATGTATCCTGATCAATCTTTATACCCATATGATAGTGCACCAAAATTAGTTGAATCAATGAACAATGCTTTAATAAGAGCAGATCAAATCCAGCATATGGAATTATACGATGGTGATATGAAATCAAAAGATAGAACAGATTACATGTTACCAATTATTGCAGATGGTGAAGCAGGATTTGGTGGTCCATTAAATGTTTTTGAGTTAACAAAAAAATTTATTAAAGCAGGAGCTGCTGGAGTTCACTTTGAAGATCAATTAGCTAGTGAAAAAAAATGTGGGCACATGGGTGGAAAAGTTTTAGTTCCAACTGGTACAATGATTAAAAATTTAAAAGCTGCAAGACTTGCGGCAGACATTGCAGATGTACCTTTGATAATTTTAGCAAGAACTGATGCTAATGCTGCAAAATTAATTACAAATGATTTCGATGAAAATGATAAACCATTCTTGACAGGAGAAAGATCTCCTGAAGGTTTTTATTATGTTAAGCATGGAATCGAGCAGGCTATCTCAAGAGGTTTAGCTTATGCACCTTATTCGGATTTAATCTGGTGTGAAACTGCAACGCCAAATCTTGAGGAAGCAAAAAAGTTTGCAGATGCAATTCATGAAAAGTTTCCTGGTAAATTATTAGCTTATAATTGCTCTCCCTCGTTCAACTGGAAGAAGCATTTATCAGATGCTGAGATTGCAACATTTCAACAAAAGATTAGTGAGATGGGTTATAAATTTCAATTTATTACACTTGCTGGATTTCATACTCAAAATATTGCAATTTTTGAACTTGCAGAAAAATATAAAACAGAAGGAATGACTGCTTATTCTAAAATCCAAGAGCTTGAGTTCGCTAGAGAGAAGGATGGTTACACAAGTGTTAAACACCAAAGAGAAGTTGGAACATCCTACTTTGATGCGGTTTCAAACACTATAAGTAGTGGAAAAAGTTCTACAACAGCCATGGCAGGCTCTACAGAATCTGAACAATTTTAAATAGTCTTT
>Ga0208646_1001130_pt1 | contig 13830 bp, 17 predicted proteins | sample AntAceMetag02UK8_FD_184762 | JGI IMG/M metagenome (GOLD analysis project Ga0208646, IMG submission 184762) | Saline lake microbial communities from Ace Lake, Antarctica - Antarctic Ace Lake Metagenome 02UK8 (SPAdes) (version 2) | ecosystem: Environmental > Aquatic > Non-marine Saline and...
CTTGCATTATATCTTCTGTTAATTTTTCCATAATTAATTCATTAGCTCCACCTTCATAACCTATTCTACCACCATCTTTTTTACCACCAAAGAAATTAGTTAAGTAACCTGCGTACTCTTCTTGTTTTTCTGCTTTTTTAGCTTCATCATACGCTTCTTCTGTAAGCTCTACTCCAGCATCATCTGCTAAGGCTAAAGCTTCTGCGTATGATCCAGCGAAAGCTATTGCTCCCATTACTGCTGCTTTGTCAATAAGAGGTTTGCCACCTGGAATTGGATTTGGTTTTGTAAAAGCTGCTTTGCCTCCTCTTTTTAAAATGTCCAAAGCGGAACTTCCTCTTTCAGACCAAGAAGATCCAGGGTTTCCAATAACTTTAACTTGGTCCATAATAGATACCTTGTTAGGTAAAATATCTGGTTTATCTAAAAATCCTTCTATATTTTGAGGTTCTGCGCCTACGCCTTGTATAGGTTGAGTTCCTTGATTCGAAAATAATTTACCAAGACCAGTTTGATTTCCTAAAGGGGAACTGAATCCACTTTGGAATCCACCTTGAGTAAATGCTCCGCCTTGTCCAAATGGATTACCTTGGAAACCTGCGCCACCTGCGTATCTTGCTAACTGACCACCACCGTAATTCATAGCTCCAGCTTTTAAAGAATCTCCAATACTTCCTGTTTGATCAAAGGTACCAATACCTGACATTGCTCCTGCAAGAGCAGGGTTAAAAGGTGCAACAAACGGTGCAGCTTTAACTGCAATATCTGCTACTTCATTGGGTATAATTTTTCTAGCGAATTTTTTAAGTGAACTTCCCCAACCAAAATTCTCTCTTGGTGTAACGTCCATAATTCCACCATTTGCTCTTAGTTGTCTGTTCATTAAAGATCTAGATATTGCCATAATTTAAATATATTTATACTGTTAAGCAGGCAACGAAATCCTGTGATAAGGTACTTTATTTGATTTTTTTGGTATCGTCAACTGCTTTTACAGGTCGTGTAGCTTGCCACAAAGCATCTCTAAAACGACCTCTATATTGATGGTCTCCGACATGAGTAATATAGTCATCTATGTAACCATACACCTTACCCCCTATATCTGCCCATCTTTGACAGAAACCAAAGTCTTCTCCAAAATAACGTTTAGTTTTAGTATCATGCAAAGTGTCAAAAAGATTATACATATTGTCTTTCTTGACTTCTTTACCGTTGATAATAGTAGGTTGGAAGATCTCTAGTTCAGGATAAGCTTTAATCATCTTATCAAAAACTTTTCTCTTAATTAACATACACCCAGTAGGGGCATGGGTCATCTCAATAACCCCTTTATCAACTGTTATGGAATGTGGGTCTTTTATTTTAACAGGGAAAGTATACCCTGCTATAGCTAATTCTTCAGCTTTGGTAACAGCGTTTTCTTTAATAGTAGTTCTTCTCCACATCTTATCCCAATTTAAATCTTTCATAGGATAAGGACATGATATAATATCTTTGTCTTTTTCAAGCATTTTAAAAATAGTTTTTGCTTCAAAATCTATATCTGAGTCTATAAACAATAAGTGAGTATAATTCTCAGGACCATTTAACATTTCAGCTACACATAAATTTCTTCCTTGTGTTACTAGTGAAGATTTTAGTAAAGTAAAACTTACCATTATTTTCTTTTGCCAACACTCCATTTGAAATTTTAAAACCGCTTGTGTGTAATGCATACTTACATCGCTATGACAAGGAGTGCATACCATAATTTTATGAGGAGAACGTTCTAAATTTATTTCTACAACCTCTGTACCTGAGTCTACTTTGTTTGTTTTTATCGTTTGATAAGTGTCTGCATTAAGTGTAGTAGCTTTGTTTTCGTTAAACCATATAGGTTCGTTAGGCTTTCCCATGCTGTATTGCTCCTTCTAAAAATTTAGTCCAAGAGGATGCTTGCTTAGGCCACCCGTAATAAATTTTTGCATAACTCGATTGAGAATCGAGATGATTAATAATACTTTTGTCATGTATAGTTTTCGCTGCTGCTTCTATACCATAAGCAAATTTCTCAGCTAATCCTCTGTAATTTTCATCATAGGGTATATACATTGGAAATTCTGCACCGGTCTCAAATAGAGCTCCATAGTTCGTAGTAATGCAATACAGGCCCGCGGCCATAGATTCTAGTAAAGATATACAAGAAGTTTCTTCAAAGATACTTGGGTAAACGTACATGTTATAGTTATGTAAATTATCTAAAATATAATCATTAGGTTTATATCCAATGTAATTAACATTAGGTAAGTTTCTTGCTTGTTCATATAAAGATTCATAGTCTTTATCATTATTATCATAAAAATTTTTACCATATACTTCAGTCGATGAGTAAACATCTAACGTAATCAAAGGGTTTTTAACTAACTGCATTGCACCTAGTAAAACTGAAAGTCCTCTCCAAGGCGTGTTTTGATGTATGATTTTAAGAGGCTGTCCTTGTTTATAGGGAGCAGCTTGTTTTATATCTTTGCGTAAACCATTTTTTATGACAATACATTTATGGTTAGGTAGATTGTACATCATTCTAAATTTCTCATAGCTCCAATGAGAATTGAATACATACCAATCATATTTATGATGATTGGATTTATCACTCATCCAGGGAGCAATATTAGGCTGATCGTATGAATTTTTTTGCCAAAGTATGTTTAACTTTGTAGGATGTAAGGGAATTTTTTCAGGAACAGATGTAGTAATTTGAACTTGATCTAATAACTTTGGATCAACGTGTTTTCTTAAATATTCAAATTGAAGTTCTGTCCCGCCTTTAGGGTTTTGGTTTGTCATTATTTTGATTCATTACTTTCTGTAAAACGTTTAGTCCTTTTGGTGATACATGAACTGTCAAATCTTGAGCAACATGTTCTGCTACTGTTTCAGTATTTGGATCAGCAATATCAGCGTCTTTCTCTGCTTCGTCTTTATACGTTTTATTAGTTCTAGTATTTCTTAAAACTACTACTGTCGTACAATCTATTTTTAATATGTCTTTATCCATTTTGTTGTGACCTATCTATTAAGGCATAACTAACAACACCTGTAATTTCATTTGCTGTGTCCGCTTGCATTTTTATAGCATCTCCTGCTTCTAAATTCAAGGTGTTTGTTAACATATTAACCGTATTTTCATTAAGTATCTCATGGGATATTAGTACATCCGCACCTGCTCCATTTTTTCTAATTAATAAATCGGTATCAACGTTACTAGCAGTGTTATGAACAGCTTGAATTGTTTTAACTATCCCCACAGCCGATGTAGGAATAATCAACACTGTTGTAATATTAGTTGTTGTTAAATCAAAAGTTTCGTTTCTATATTGTATAGTCATTAGGATAAAAAATAGTTATAGGTATCTTGTTCTTCTTTTAAATCGTTTTGAAATGAAAAATTAAGTTGGTCTCTTATAGTTGCCAAAGACTCTAAAATCTGTCTTTGATTTTCTACTTCATAATCTTGTTTAGGTTCAGGTATATATGCAGTTACTTTAGCCATTATCTTCTACCATCGGGTTTTGCATCTAATCTTAATGTACCATAACGCCAGGTTTCACCAACAGCGTCGTTAGCTATTTGAATTGCTACAAATCTTGCTCGTGCACGAGTATCTATTTTATCAGTAGTAGTGGTGATTGTAAAGGGTCCTAAAGAAGAACTCACTGCTGTCTCACTTGGGTAATCATTTAAATATAAAGTTATTTTTGAATTACCGGTTAATATTTTAAAATCAGGTATAAATCTTTTAACAGACATCATGTATTCTCCGTCGCCTGTAAGATCTGCTATATTATTATTATTAGTTATCTCGAAATCTCCAGATTGAATAAAAGCATTAATTGAGGTTGTACCACTACTATTTATTTGATCGGTTCCTGTTTCTTGAGCATAGTAAGTAGATGCACCATACTTAGCTGTTATTCCTTGTATTGGAAAATTAGGTAGAGCAGTTTTATTGTAATCAGTTGCATAAGGTAGTTGATAAACTCCTTGGTCAACATAACTTGATCTAGCAAGTGAACTTGTAGTCCAAACATTTTCTGCGTAGTTGTATACTACACATCTATTACTTTGTTCTGAATTAGCTTGAGGATAAAACCAATTTATTTCATTATATAAAGTATTATGTTCACAGTATATTAATTGACTAGAATTATAATTTATTCCTAAATCATTACCTTTATTTGTAAATACAAAATCTTCTACTGAACAAGGTATAGTTTTAACTGTACCATCAAACATGAAAAAACCCCCTTCACCCGACATCCAAAAAACAATACCATTAGAATAACTTAAAGCATTCTGTCCAATTAAACCGCAGTTAGTACCTACTTGTCTAACTGAAAAAGTAAAAGGTGGGCCAACGTATTGAATAACATAAGCAGAACTATCCGTTAAAACTAATGTGTAATCTTTACCAGACACTGCTCCAATAATTTCATTGCCTTTATCTAATCTAAATGTCCCCGCAGTATTGGTTGCAGTAGGATTATAAGTGTTAAAATCTTCTTGATTCGAGAATCTAATAAACATAGGATCAAATGTTGTTGTATCACCAATTGTAGTTTCTGTTCCAAAATGAAATAGATGTCTATCTCTATCGGATACTTGAGTTAATATTGTTTTAGTAGGAGCGTTAGCCATTACAACTGCTCTATTTGCTCTAGGTGTAGCAGCTCCTGCATTCCAGGTAAATGTTTTACCATTATGAATAGTTGCAGTTAATATTTGACCAAAATTATCTAAAGACCATAAACCTGGATCTAAAATTACATTACTAGTAGCACTTGCAGTTCCCCATGTACTTGATCCCCAAGTAGAAGTACCCCATCCTAAACCTGCAGTTTGGAACGTTGGACCAACAATTTCATAAGGATCAATTTGTGCTGAACCTGTTCCTGAACTTGAAGCTGCGGAATTAGAAGGCATAGTAATTTCAAATGTATCAGCTGTTTTATTTAAAACTTCAAATGTATTCGCTGTAAAATCAGCTGTTGCATAACCTGAACTTGTTGGAACCGTTACTGATGAAAATGTTATATATCTACCATCCAATAACCCATGTGCTGTTTTATTGACAGTAACCGTTGGAGATCCAGATGTTGCATCAAAAGTAGCTCCAGTGATTACATCGTCATCTAAGGGAGAAATATCAAAAAACTCACCTTCATAATATAAAAATAAACCTTGTGATGTTCCAATTGCTACATATTTTTCACCAGCAATACTTGTCCAAGCATGTTGAGCACGTGCTGCTCCAGGTAAGGTATTATTAGAATTTGTAAGTTGTGACCAACCCCCTATTTTTTCAGGTAGTCCATATCTAAATCTAACAAAATCACCATCAACCCATTGAGATTCAGCTCCGGAGTCAGTAGCTTGTTTATTAAAACCAGGTTTAAAGTTAAGTTTTTGTAGCATATATTATAAAGGAGACAAGGGGTATGTGGTGGTGCCTTGCCTCCATTATAATATACTACCTTTTAAACCAAGATGGAAGACCTAAATGTGGACGTTTGTCAAACATATTATATTTAGATTCTGGCGTTTTTCTATTGTTATAATGGAGAAATACTTGAACACAATCTTTACCTCTAAACTTGTTTCGCCAATGTTCTAATTCACAACCACTGTAGACTAACATATCTCCTGGTTTTAAATCTACTTTAATACCTTTCATACCTTCTTTTCCCGATGGCTCTAAATAAATAGTCCAATCATCACCACCTAAATTCATAGTGGTAGATATTTCACAACTGAATCTATCTTTATGTCTTTTAAGAATATCACCTTTTTTATAAATTCTTGCATAAGTATATGATGGATATAGTTTTAATCCTGTAGTCTTTTCCATAATAGGTTGACACTTTAACATTAAAGTCTCCATAGCAATATCTGAATAACTTGAATAAGTATGTGGAATCTGTTCATCCGCTCCTTCATAATAACCAAGTAGTGTTTCATAAGGTGAAATATATCTAGCATTACGACAGGTATCTAATACTTGTCTTTTCATATGAAAGTAATTGTACAAGAATAAAGCTAAATCTTTATCTATTGCTTGTTTTATAATTACGTATTTATTTTTTTTAAACGACATCTTTAGCCATTTCTTTTGGTACTGCTTGTATGTTCCAATGTATAAATCTAAAAGGCTCTATTCCAAAGTCTACACTAAACTCATGTTCTAAATATCCTGGAAATATAATTAACGTTCCAGGTGTAGGTTTAAAATGAATAAGCTCGCTACCAGCTAATACACCTTTTTGATCTTTCATTTTTAATTTAGTAGATCTTGCTCCAGTTCGAGGTTCGTGAAAAACGGGCATTGATGTTTTATCACTACACTTTAAAAAATAAAAACCTGATACATGTTGATTCCAATGCACATGTGCAGAATGATGTCCACCTCCCTTTTTAGCAAACTCTTGTACCCACATTTCACTAAACATAGTAGTGTATTGTTGCATATCATAACCTTGGTGATCTAAATATTCCCAAGATTTCAAACCAATATAGTCTCTAAAATCTCTAAAATCATTATCTATTGTTAGTGGTGTTGAGTGATAACTTCTTCCAAAGTCTCCAAATTCTTTGATATGTTTTTTAGCTTCTGGAAAATTTCTAGCAGCTTTAATATATTTGTTAGATGCTTTTGTTAAAGATTTTATAAACTCTGGTTTTTGTTCAGACCAGATAGTTGTGTTGAAGTAATTATTTATATACATATTATTTAAATGGATATCCTAGGTTCCACATCACCAATGAATATCTTGTTCCTTTTGTTACGGGTTTTACTCTATGCCAGACAAATGAGGGAAATACAATAATAGATCCTTTAGGTAATATTTCTTTTGCTTGTTTCAAATGTTTAGCTTCTTCTCTCATATGCGGATCATAGTTTCTAAAATCAAATTCTAGTTCTCCACCTTCATATTCTGAACCATCGGTTAACTGACAAGTCATAGATAGTTTTCGAACTTTACCGTGTTCTGGAGTATTTGGTCTATCATAAACTTTATCAAAGGAATCACAATGCCAATCGTAAAATTGCTGGAGTTTATATTTTGTAAACTGACACGATTCAGATCTATCCCATTCATAATTCCAACCTGCAGCTTTATTAGCTTCGTGGATATAAGGATGTAGTTCTTTATAAATCCAAGTATCATTTAACCAAACTAAATCAGAGTTTCTTTTTCTTTTCATATCTCTAACTTGATCTTTAGTTAATTCTTTATCCCCATAGCCACCAGTTCTAGCCATAGTTTCTGCTTGTGTTAATCCATATTTTATAATGTCATCACAGATTTTTGGAGGTATTGCTGATTTAAAATACCAGTAGTAATTAGATATATTCATAAGTTATAGTCTGTACAAAATTCAAACTATCTTTTTGATTATTAGTTATGTAATACATATTGGTTGATGGAAACATTATGAACATATTATTTTTAAGTTCTATATCCCAACTTCTTCCTTTACGTCTGTTATCTTCATAATGTATTCTAACAAAACAATCTTTAACTTTAACGCCGTAAAGCATAGTAAAGTCTGGAGAGTTACGTAGATCCACCGGATCAATATTTAATAAAGGAATTGTTGTCTTATTGGGTTTATAGATATTTCCCCACGTTGATTTGTTAACTAAATTAATACCATAATCAAGACCAATATGATCTCGCATATATGTATTTAACATATCCCAAGTTCTTGAGAATGGAAAATCTTTAGAGTTAAAAGTTGATTGTAAAATATCGTTGGTAAGTTTTTCTTGGTCTATTTCAAAACCTTTCGGCATATCAATATCGCCGTAGAATAAACTCTGTTCTGTTAATACTTGTCTCTGCATACCACCACCATTTTTAATTTATGCTTTTGAGTCTGTCAAGTCCCAAGTTGTATTTGCTTCATTCCAGACGTAATTCCATCTGTGAGTATCTGCTGTATTTTGTGATTCTTGTTCTTCTGTTAAAGCTGGTGCATCACCGATTGGTGATTTCCAAGAAGCTGATGCATTATGTTTTACCCAAGATGCAAAAGGTTTTTTAGGCCAGAAGATTTGATCATCTTCGTCCCAAGTATAACCTATACCTGCATAATTTCCTCTAAAAGGTGTACCACCATCTTTATGTGTGCCACCAGATGTATTGTAAGATGTTTGAATCCACATCTGTGCTGGCCAATTATTATGTGTCTCTAAATATTGTTGACCTACAGATTCATCTTCAACGCCGTCAGCGTTCAACATATCACCATTATTCAAAGTGAGTACTTGAATAACTTTATTATTAGAGCCTAGTTTTGCAAAATGTGCCATAATTATTTTCCTTATATCTTATTTATTGTTTATTATAAATACCATATTTATTATTGAAATTTGTACCTTATTATTACTATACCTGAACCGCCTTCTGTAGTAGAATTTAAACCTGCTCCTCCTCCACCTCCCATATTAGCTAATCCAGCGGTATTATTTCCGCCATTACCGCCTCCTCCTACACCTCCTGGTCTAGTGCTATTAGGTGATGTTGGGTGATTACCTCCACCTCCTCCACCTGCAAAATATCTTGTTGATCCTACTGGCCCTGGTTCTCCGTAAGTTGGTGCTGTTGGTCCAAAAAAAGTGTCTGGAATAAAAGAACCATCTCCACCAGGTCCCCCAAATCCACTCGATTTAGCATTTCCATCTTCACCGGCTCCACCACCGGCACCTCCTCCATTATTTGTTGATCCTAAAGTTCCACTACCTGTAGAACCATCATTTCCTTGCGGTGGACTTACAGGAGGTGTATTTCCTGCCCCTCCTGGGAAAGAACCATCACTTCCTATACCTCCACCACCAGATCCTCCCGAAGCTCCTGTTGGACCATTTTCGCCTCCTCCACCACCACCTCCACCAGTAGAAGTAATTGCAGAAAAACTTGAATTTGAACCTGATTCTCCATCTCCTCCTCCACCGGCACCAATCGTAATAGGGTAATCTATTGTTGAAACTGTTAAACCCGATACAGGAGATAATAAAGAATTAGGCGTACAGTAAGTAGAAGATGATCCTCTAAAACCTCCTGCACCTGCACCACCATCTAAACCACCTGATCCGGCTCCTCCTCCTCCTGCTACCACAAAATAATCTACAATATTTGAACCAGCAGGAGTACCTGCAGCTGAAACACAAAAAGTTCCAGGTCCTGTAAATGTATGAATTTTGTAATCTCCAGAACAAGTAATTGTTCCACCTGTTGCTACAACATAATTATTAACAAAAGCATTAGAACTATTTCCGGTATCTGTTGTAATCCATCCTTTAGTAGCATCTACATAAACTAATGTTATAGAAATTCCTTCTTGATCTATTACAAAATCTTCAGCATTACCTTCTATATTGGAACTGTTTCTTGCTAAAGTTATATTATTTGTTGCTGCTGTTCCTGCATAATCTGAAACACCTACCACAGTCCCTGCTGAAGGAGATGAGGGTAATGTAACACTAATTGCTGATGAAGTTGTATTGACAAAATATCCTACACCACTTACTGCTGTGAAATCTCCAGTCTTTGCAGTTGTGTCCCAAGTGACCGCTCCTATATTTTCAAAAACTCCTTGGTCCAACATTGTTGTTCCACACGATACTACTCCCATTATAAATCTCCTTTTATCTTAGATAAATTAATTTTAAATTTTTCTCCAGATATATTATTAATCATAAATATATCATTTTCACCTTCTTGTAAAGTCCAATTACCTTTAGTTCCATCTACTGTATTTCCTTTAGTTTTTGCTTCATTGGATAAATGTAAATCTCCAGTATATAAATTTCTCCATACATTACCAGATGCACCTAAGTCATATGTATCATTTGCTCCTGGTACAATATTTCCTGTAGCAGCAATAGTCCCTGAAGTAATAGCCCCTGCAGTTATGTCTCCTAAATCTGCTGTAATATCTACGATATTAGTTCCATCAGAATATAAAATTTTATATCCTTTATCCGTTGCAGACCAAGTAGCACCTGATCCAGAAGTTGTTTTAAATGTTACAGTGTGCGCACCCGATGTTGCATTTTCTACCATGTATGTTTTTTCAATTGAATCAGGGATTACAACATCAACGTTTGATGTAATAGTTCCTGTTAATCTTAATATTTGGTTTTTACCGTTAGATAAGACACCATTTGAAAAAACTAAAGTTGCACCTGTTGTTGCATTTAAACCTACAGCATCATAACCACCAATTGCTTGTTCAAGAATTAGTAAGTTAGTATTTGTAAATTGTCCCCAAGTACCTGAATTTTCTCCAGTTGCTTGAACAGTTAATTTTAGATTAGCTGATGTTGAATTGGCCATATTATAAATTCCTTAATATCTTATTATATTTATATTTTGCATGAAAATCAAGCTACTTCTTTCCAACCCGGAGGGTCAATAGGTGCATTTCCTGTATCTACTTCACTCCATATAATGTTTTGTATACTTCCTTCTGCCATTGTCATTTCAATTCCTGTTAATATAGCTAATGAATCAGGAGCTGTAGCAGTTCCTTCTTGCATAGTTAGGTCAAAACCAGATAAATCTATTAAGCTATTAGCATCTGCAACTGCTGTTCCAATAGCTACTGTCATAGCATTTCCCGTTAAACTAACATTAGCGTCTGCTCCTACAGTAACATTATCTTCCTGCATAGTCAGGTCAAAACCAGATAAAGTTAAATTAGCGTTAGCTGTAGTAGTAACACTACCTTGAGCCATAGTCATTTCTATGCCTGTTACATCTTCTGTTACAACATCAGTGAAAGCTTGAGTTGTACCTTGAGTTATTGTTAATGATTCACCTGTTAAAGAAACATTTCCAGTTCCAATTGTAGAAACTGAATTTAAATCAGCAGATAAAGTTTGACCTGTTGGAAATACTTTAACTACTACAAAGATATCAACATTACCTTCTGTAATAGTTATATCTTGACCCGTTAAAGGAACTGATACATCAATAATAATATTTGGAGATGTTTCTGCTATAGTAAGTTCTTGACCTGTTACTTGAACAGCAATACTTTGTGATCCAGTTGCAGCAAAAGGACTTTCTGCAAAAGCTGTTATTCCAAAAGCCATGACTTTTTAAATTTCCTCTAGCTTAAACTTATATTTTTTACCAGATTTATTATTTAGTATGTAAAGATCTTCAGCACCCTCTTGAATAGTCCAGTTACCTTTTGTGCCATCAACTTCATTACCTTCTTTTTTTGCTTCATTAGATAAATGTAAATCACCTGTGTAGATGTTTTGCCAAACATTACTTACAGCTCCTAAATCATAAGTATCATTAGTTCCTGGAACTACATCACCAGTTACAGTTAAAGTAGAACCATCAAAAGTCATGTTCGCTTCTGCATTTTGTGCGTCTGTACCAGTTGCAGTAACAATTCTGTTGTTAGAACCATTAGTCATAAAGTCTGATACATCAACAGAAATAGCATCTGCTGCAACATCTATACCAGTTCCTGCTCCAACGTTTAGTGTTACATCACCGGTTGTTCCACCACCTGTTAAACCACTACCTGCTGTAACACCTGTAATGTCAGCCGTAATAGTTTTATAAGTTTGGTCGCCTGCTAAAAAAGTTGTTGATGAAGCTGTTCCTGTTCCTAGTCTTGCAGTTGGAACTGTTCCTGTAAGCTGAGTTGCTACAATAGATTTATTAGTTAAAGTTTGACTTCCTGTTAACGTAGCTACTGTACTGTCAATAGCTATATCATTTGCATTTGCTGTAATACCAGTTCCACCTATAACATTTAAAGTAACGTCTCCAGAAGCTCCACCTCCTGTCATACCGGTACCTGCAGTAACTGCAGTTATATCACCAACTGTTGGTGTAGCAAAAGTAACTGCTCCAGAGCCGTCTGTAGTTAAAACCTGAGCAGGAGATCCGTCTGATGTAGGTAATGTGTAAGCTGATAAAGCAAAATTCGATCCATCACCTTGAATAATTTTACCTGCTGTTGTAGCTAATCCAGCTACATCTTGTAATTGTGCATCTAGTCTTGCGTTAGCTACAGTTCCAGTTGTTAATACTGTTGCGTTTAAATCTGTTAATGCTGAACCATTTGCTGCTGGTAATGTTGCTGGAAATCTTGCGTCAGGTATTGTTCCTGAAGTTAATTGTGTTGCGTTTAATGCTGTTAAGTTACTTCCATTGTTTGCAACAATGTTGTCACTTGAATCTAGTATGACTGCTTTAGATGCAGGAAGGGTACAGAAAACATCTTTAGTACCTGAAGAAAAATTTACTGCAGAATCACTATTAGATGATGATATAATTGTAGTTCTAGCTAAAGTGCCAGCTGCTACAGTTCCAAGTCCTACTTCAAATTCTCCATCTTCATTTACAATTGAATAATAAGTTGTGTTTGTATTTCCAATTGCTGATGAAAAAGTTTCAAAACCTAATACTGCTCCTGCAAGAGTAAAAGTACCTGTACCAGTAGTGGTAGAAGTCTCTTTGACTCTATCATTTACGACTAATGCCATTTAAACCTCCTAGTTAGTAGTTAGCCAGAGATTCTTAATATAGCTGCTGCTGTAGTAAATGCTGGAAACTGTACTGTGAAAGTTCCTGATGTAGCTGTTTTATCTGCTCCAAAATCTAAAACTGCAACTGCTGCATTTGTAACTGCAGAAGATGTGTTATAAATTAATGCTCCTCTAGCTGTCAACGTTACACCAGTAAATGATAAATCTGCAAAATCAACAATTGCAACACCTGAAGCAATTGAAGTATTTTGACCTGCTAATGGATCACCGCCGGCTGCGTAAGTACCTGTGTTAGTAACTTCAGTATTACCTCCACCACCTGGGTTAGTAGAGTACGCAGTTGTAGTTGAGTTTAGAGTTGCTGAAGAAGTATAAAGAGCTAGCTTAAACTTGTCTCCACTAGATGAAGAAAAATTTTGATCTCCTTCTAGTAATTGTTTCTTGAATGCATTTGCAATCGCTTGTGTTATAGCCATAATTAATCTCCTATTGTTTTCCTATTCGAGGAACACCTGCTTGATATTCATCCCGTCTTCGTCTTCCCATTTGTTCAATCGAAAATCTTTGAGCGGCCTCTCCATATTTTTTATCATATAATTGAAGCATGTCAACGGGTCCTTTTAAAAACCCATAAGCCTCTGCGAGGCACGCATATAAAAGTCCATCGGGAAAATTTAAACTCAAATATGTAGTTGTATTTGTAGCAGATAAACCAGGGTCTTTCAAGATATAGTTTAACTGAATTTCATAAGTAGCGTCTGGCGTAGGTGCTACTACAATTTTTTCTTCGTCCCACATACTGTAATATTTAGGTACTCCTGTTGCTCCTGTAGGGTTAAATTCCGACATAAAACTAGTATCTCTGAACTGTAAAAATTCTCTATTTTCAGGTTCTGAACTTCCATTAGAATCTACTATTTGAGCAGACCTTACAATTAGAAGACCAGCGGGTCTATTAATAAACCTATCAGAAGTAATCAAATTAGCTGTTGCATATCTTCTGTTATTATCTGAGTCTACCTCTCTTAAAATTTTAAATTCAACATTTTCAATTATACCATTAAGAATACTGTCTGTTAGAACATTAGAATCAACTTCTGTGTAGTCTCTAATTTTTTGTAATAATTCTGCGTATGTCATTATTTATTATTTACAGGTCCACTTAAAGTTTGTAACCCGCCTCCTATTTCACTGCTTGATGCAGCACTAATTAAATTAAACGTAAAACTATTGTATACCGTAAATGAAGAAGGTTGTCCTGTAGAAAGTAC
>Ga0208646_1001142_pt1 | contig 13716 bp, 16 predicted proteins | sample AntAceMetag02UK8_FD_184762 | JGI IMG/M metagenome (GOLD analysis project Ga0208646, IMG submission 184762) | Saline lake microbial communities from Ace Lake, Antarctica - Antarctic Ace Lake Metagenome 02UK8 (SPAdes) (version 2) | ecosystem: Environmental > Aquatic > Non-marine Saline and...
TGGTGTGCGTGTATTGCGGTTCAAAAACCATCCACAAATGCTATGAGTCGACCGTGACCAAGGTGAGTTCCTACGGGCAAAAGACTGTAATCGATTCGAAGACCGAAGACCGCGTCTGTTCGGACATCTGTGCGAAAGCCTTGAACAAGGCAGCTATTAAATCAAACATAAAATCGCATATGACTACGGTGGCTAAGTTGCTAAGAATGACCAATCCTGAATCTCCACTCAACTTATATGTACTCGCGTCGTTTAAATTTATAAATGGGGAGATGACCCGCAAAGACTTCTTAGACACGGTATCGGCAGCCATCGAAGACGCCAATGAAGCTGAGAACGAGGCGTATTTACAATGGCTTTGTTATACACACAAGACAACGATTGTACTGGAACAGTATGCGAAGGACGTCAAGCTGAAAGTACACATGGACTTGTTCGAACTATATGTGAAATTGTACGGAACCTAAGTTTCTATACAACCCTATATTTTTTTATCCTTTTGATACCAATATAAAAATTGAAGTAGAATTATTTATAATTGGAAGCTCAACATGGCGACCAAATGCGTGTACTGCGAAGCAACTATTTCCAGTCGTCCTTCGCCGATGACGGTGACAAGTATAAATTCGTATGGGCAAAAAACAGAATGCGTGGAAGACTGCGACCTTCCGATTTGTAGCCGACTATGTGGTAGAGCACACAACAAGCGCCGACTCCAATTGGATGTCTTCTATGAAGTGACGTGGATGACGCAACAACCTAAATTGAAAGACTGGACGGCGTATACACACGCGGTGATACATTTTATCGATGGCACGATGGAACTGAAAGAATTTCAAGACATAACCTCGCGTGCGATTGAGAACGCTACTGAAATGGGACACGAAAAGTATTTACAAGCCGTCTGCGGAAGCCAATCACGCGTGCTATTTTTACAACAAAAAAAAATAGAATGGCGCGTAAACATCGATTGGAGCAAGTGGACGCCAGAATCTTGAGATAAATTTATTCTCCTATATTTTTTATCCGCATTGATATAAACAGTTCGTCTTTATATCAATTGGCGTTTGAGGTGATTCATAATAAACTCGTTCAATAACAGAAGTCGTTTGGTGTTATAATAGTTGCGATTGTTTTTAAACTTTAACTTAATGCTGTTCCGCTCGTAATAGATCGCGTTATATTTTTTAATTTTGTCAGCATTGGATTCGTTCCAGTCTTTGATATAGGTCTTGCGCTGTTCGAGGTGCGCCAGTCGCCATTCCGCTGCCGCGTTCGGATTACCACCCGCCCTGTTGATATTGATATTTTTGATTTGTAATTGATGATACCCTTGTCTCGCCCGAAGCGCCGCCCTTGACGCACAACGAACACTCTCTATTAAGGTTATGGTAGGCGACCCGTTTTTGAACAATTCGAAGGACGAGTTATAACCGAGTCCTGTTTTAAGCCAACGATTAAAATCCCGTCGATGGTTACTCAGTCGTTGTCTAAGCCGCGGGATGATGGTGGATCCAAGGAAGGTCAAATCGCCCTGGTCGAGACGATATATTTTACCGTACATACTCAAATCATACGATTAGTCTTTATATACTAATCGGGTGTCCTTGGATTGTAATATTCAAAGGTGCGATCGCGATACGACGAATCGACGAGTATTTCGCCTTGGTTTACAATATACATTCCACTCTCTATCCACCCGTACTCGATCTCGTAGGTGGCTCGAATCCACACGCTGTATTTGCTCGATAACTCCAACAACTGATTACGCGGTGGCGTCCAACGCGAATACAATTTAAATTTTAAAACGGGTTGCGTGGTTATCAACTTACAACAATCGAGTGGTGCGTCGGCGTAATGGTGACGAAAAGCGTCGAGGGCGTATGGACCAATCATCTCGATCGTAGACCAACAATCATTTGGCATTACTATAAATTGAAGTAAGTCTTTATATAAAGAAAAGTATTACAATGGACCAAGAACTGGAATCAGAATTCGAAGACGCGCCTTTTACGATATCCCTGGACGAGCCGCTGGACACGGTATTTTCCCACGAACCCGTATTGTATATTATTCACGACCGATGCTGTGGCGGTGTAAAGAAAATATACATCCTTCGATCCAGTCGACCCATCACTTACCGCGTATTGATTCGGCAGTTAATTCGGCAAGGACTGCGACCGCGGTGTAATCACCTATTTTTGGAAGGATTGGATGTGGTAGGTTACCAAACCTACGCGCTGTCGTTTGGTTCATAATCAGGAACTGCGTCCCCGCAAAGGATCTATTACATAAAAACGGTTTGGTACTGGACCTCGATAGATTACGCCTTGTCAGGAAGGACTTATTTTTATTCTAAAAGATTCTATAAACGAGACAAGGGTCCTTAATATTATAATGCTTAAGGAGTATAAAGACAAATTACCAATATATATATGAACGAATCATTCGAGTCAGAGGACGAGTACACCCCAGAGGAAGAGGTGATGAACAAGCTTAGTCTTGGCACTGAAAATGCGATTGACCAAGACTTTGTAGATGCCTTGGAGGAAAAAGAAGGCTATCTATATTTAAAAGGGACGTATGCTCATTTTTTGACTCGAAAACCGGGTATACACGACCGTTATAACTTCTCGGTCTTTTTAAAAACATTCTTAGGACTAAAAAAGACGGCGATCTCCACCATTATGAAAGAAATCAGTCTGTTGATGCGCAAATTTAATCCGCCTCCTAACAAAAACGGCTACGAGGCTGAATCGATCACCCTATCCGATTTTCATCCCATTGTTTTACCTTTGACCTTTAAAGTGCTTGTTCCTTATTTGGTACACCAAAAGCAACTGGCGTTGGTTCATAACATACCCAAGGTTGTCTTATATCAGAAATTGATCGACGAACTAAATCAAACCAATTGTTCTATTTATAACACTTTATTTCTATTAAAGCAATCCTACGAGGCGTATAAAGTAGACGGTCGTGCCATCGACCAGTATTTGCCGGTATCTTGGACAGAATTACAGCCCCACTTGATCAAGCATCCGACGAAGGACCTATGGGCATCTAAATATAACAAACAGGTAGAAAATCGTATTTATCGCTCTTTCATGATACAAAAGAATTACGAACCAATGGACTCAGAAGATTTTAATTATTATGACACAGAATTTGGGTTGACCTTGAATCATGAGCAAAAACAAGCTATCACCGATGCCGTAGAGAATCGTATAACCTTGTTACAGGGCAACGCAGGGTGTGGTAAATCAACCTTATCGATGATCGTAGCGGATGTGTTTAGACAAAGAGGAGAATCTGTATTATTTATAACGATTTCAGCGAAGGCACGCAACTTATTGCTGTATAAAATTGCCCGCCATTTTAAAGAAGGACATCCAGAAGCCCAGACTTACGCTCGGTGGAGTATGGGACGAAAACGCCATGATAACATTATTGTAGACGAAGCCTCTATGATTGGCAACGATCAACTACACACCTTATTACGAGCAAATCCAAGCCGACTGATATTGATGGGAGACGCCAAACAGATTTTACCCGTATGTCAAGTAGGCTGTCCATTCATCGGACTACAGGGATGTATAAAGACAAGCGTGTTAACGATACAGAACAGACAAGCAGCAGACAACCCGATTGTTAAATTTGTTCAGCAAACCGTGGACAAAGAACCAGTGACATTGCCCGAATACAACGGTGAGTCGGAAGGGGCTTTTTTTAAAACCTCAGACGAAGACGATTTCCTTTCTTTTTATACCGGGTTCTACGGGAAAGTAAAGGATTTCTTTTGTATAAAGTCTAAGCACTACCAATTGTTATCCGATCGACTCCAGGAGACGATCCAAAAAGATAAATACCCCATTCGAGAACGACCGTACGGTCCGTTTCGTAAAATTTATTTGGACGACCCAGTGATGCGAGTAACCGCCACGAAATTGGCTATAAAGGGTACACGCATTCCGGTGGAAGTGACGAACGGGACCTTTGGAATCAAGACACTAACCGGGGTAATCTATACTCAAAAACACGACGGTGTACCGATTGAAGAGCCCACGAATTATTTGTTTCACGAGTTTCAACTGGCGTACGCACAATCCGCGCACAAGACCCAGGGCTCAGAATACAATGTTGTGTTGGTGGCTCTCCACGATAAGAACCCCTTTCTACGCGACGGGGACAAGAACATATTTTATACCTCCATCACACGGTCGAAAAAATTACTGATATTGTGTGGTAATACCCGCGACCGAAAACACGTGATACAGATTATGACCTCAGAATTTGCCCGTCCGATTCACACTTACGATATACCTATGGACGTAGATCCAAAATATAGTAGGGTTTATATTAGACAGCATACGATCACCGAATATCCCGTTCCAAACTTTCTACCTCGTTCGTCATCACCTTTTGACAAAGCGGTATGTCAAGTAGAATTGGTCGACGATACTTATCTATGTAAGTGTGGTGTCCGACTAAAAAAGTCGTCAATGAAAGCACACGAACAAACCAAAAAACACAAAGCTTTTAAAATTGATTTTTAAATACACCTCCTGTCGACTCCATGCCTGACTACCAGAAGACACAGATATACAGTATCGTGTCTAATTTGACCAAGGAATTCTATATTGGCTCCACCACAGATTTTAAAGGGGCACGATATCACCACAAGAGTTCTTGTCAAAATGTAGGCGGCAAACAATACAACTATAAATTATACCAAATGATTCGTGCGAAGGGCGGCTGGTCGTCTTGGACGATGTCGCGGATCGAAGCTTATCCGTGTACGAGCAAATCAGAGGCTAGGCAACGAGAACTTTATTGGTATCCATACATCCGGGACGCACCGACCCGACCTACCTACCTGCCTACTCCCCTACATACCAAAAATGCGGAAAAATTGAAGATAAATAAATAGAACTTTATAGTGTATGAAAAGACAACGACCGATCGAATATATCCTAAGCGATATTTTTTACGATTTCAAATTACTTATGGGCAAGGATAGCGACGGCGACGAGCGGGTCTTGAACCAAGCCGACACAAAAGAAATATTGGACATAACCCTAAGCAAGGCATTCGCCTCAATCAACTGCGAGGAATTCAATCCTCATTTATACTACGACGGCAACTATTGGGGAAGCGAGGACTACAACCAATTGATTGAAAAATATGTTGGTCTTCATATGGAATGGCATAATCCGTGTATAGCCTTATTATATTTCGACGAAGACGAAGACAGCGACAGCGACTGAATCAGGGGTGCGCTCGCAAAGGTTCAACCTTCTGTGCTTTTTTAGATTCATAATAACGCTTGATACGTTCCTTCTTTTTGGTTGGGTCAAGTCTGCTCGCAATACGAGCTCTGTTATCTTTTTGATAATTTCGGCATTTTTGACATGACTTATACACGCGATCCTCGGTCTTAAAACAATCGTCGGGCTTTACACAGCGGCACGACATACATTGGAGCATTAACCTATTATACGCTTTTTCTTTATATAAGAATTATATAAAGACTCAACCCCAACAAGTTACAAATCACAATTGTACAAGGGGAATGTGGCAATTAGGGACTGGGTTTTTCAAACCTATGTGGCTCCTAAGGATAAAACAACACATGGGCGGTTTTTGGCGGTGTTTTTTTTTTATGAAAGGTCCATAACTCAGTAACTAACTGCCACAGTAGATTTGTTGATTTGTAATTATTTATTTTTTATAAAAGGTAAACAGACTTGGCACCGGACTTCTTTGCTGTAAACCTGATTTATAAAAAATACAATATAAAGACTATAATCACACTATATAAAATGAGCCAACGCGTAGAATATACTGAATCCAATCGGCCGCTATCGAATGCCCTATTATGTCACCAGCTAGCTGTCTGGATACTCTTGTGCCCGCCCGACAAGTTTGAGAACGAATTACTTTTAAGCATACTGTCTGCTTACTTTAAAAAAACGAAATTATACAATCAACGCAAGGACGAGTCGTTGTCCAATAAACAATATTCTATTCTGTATAACTTACATTCTAAGTGGCGTGTCTCCAATTGCTTCGAGTTTGAGAATTTAAAATTTCAGTGTATCCTATGTAAAGACTGGTCGGTCTCTATTCGAAGTGCGTCCGGTCAACTATGTCCAGAGGTCTATTTTGAGACAAAATTGGCAGGCGTATTAACGAAAGACGAGTTTGTAGAACTTCACGGATCTCTTTGTAAATACGCCGCAAATCTGTTACCAAGCCAGGACGAAGACTTCCTTTAAATATCAGGGTCTGCGACCCCGAACCCCGCCTCGTCTCAGGGTCTGCGACCCCGAACCCTGCCTCGTTTGATTCAAAGGTTAAAAAGAATATAAAGATTTTTTTATCTAACACTATAACAATGCCACTATCTAGATACCAAAAAAATCCAAGTATAACAGATTATTATGTATGGTGCTCGATGTGTGTCCAATATTTCTTCTTCACCGCACCCAACTTAAAGGACACCTCGATATGTTATTGCGATGTGTGTGATGCTGGTGTGCGTTACGCGAATATTGAAAAGCATCTGAATACGAGCAAGCATCTGCGAATGGATCGCGGAGAGCGTCCAAGACGCCGATCGCCGAGAAAGTCAAAAGCTTTTTGACTCCAATATATAAAATTGAAGTTAAAATTGAAGTAGGTATTCATTATGCTGCTCGTCATACAGTCGACCACTCTGGACGTATTTGCGACAGGCATAATTTTACGCCGTCTGAAATCAGGACGATGGAAAGAGATCCCCAATTCACCCAATCACGGGGCTGGATTCAATGTCATTTATGTTGACAAAAAGCAGTTTATGCGTTCGCATGTCATAGCTAGGTGTTTTCTGGCTGGATTCCCAGAGAAGGGTGCGTATATATCTCACACGGACGGGAACCGATTAAACGCAAATCTATCGAATCTAGTGTGGCGTTATAACGCGGACAGGGACGGACCACGAGCCAAGACCCTATTTATTTCTATGAGCCATTTATTTGGTATTCAGTTTGTAACCATCGAAGGCGAGACCGTAATAATAACCTTAGATCATACGTCCGAACACTTAAGTCAATCGTTAAAAGAAGGTTCTGATATTCTGCTGAAAATTTTAAAAAAATACAATCGTACCTTACGATGGCTGGACGACAACCGTGTCTCTGTATAGAGTCGCAATTATAGGTTCTTTATTTTTTTTATATACGCGTACCTTTTGGCGTTCCGTCTGCGTGACCCAGTTTGCGAATCCACACGGTTCGGGATTTTGGGTAAATCCGCTTCAAGTTGCTGAACGAACAGTTCAATCGGTCCAAATCGATATGGTGGAGATAGCCACAGTCGTCGGCGGCGAATAGAGGATCGAACGCGAACATCACCAGTCTAGCCCGCGTGATCTGAAATTTCTTGTGTATCTGAATGATATTGTACCCGCACTTGGTGTTTTTAGTATTGCGAACCACATTCCACCGACCCGTGGTTATGTGTTTGCGGTGAACCACGCCGTCCTCGTACACACGAAAATTGACTCCCGCTATAGTGATAAACATTGTGCGAATCGTAGGCGAATGGATAACAAAATTACATTTCAATTTTTAATTTGGTTAGACTCCTATTCAATATAAAAACAAACATAAACAATACGCACATAGTAATATAATATGCCAGTCGACTACCAACAAGGAAAGATTTATAAGTTATACATTAACGATTTGGTCTATATCGGCAGCACGGCTCAACTACGACTATCCATGCGGATTGGACAGCATAAAAACAAATACAAGCATTGGAAGGAGAATGGTGAAAAATATTACTCTTCCTTTGAGTTATTTAAAATAGGCGTCCCAACGATTGAGTTGATTGAACTGTTTCCGTGCGATTCCAAGGACGAGTTGAATGCCCGTAAGGGCTATCATCAACGTGCGAACGATTGCGTGAATATAAAAAAAATGGGGCGGACACGCGCGGAGTATGTGGAGTATAATGAAGCGTGGCGGCAAGCGAATAGACCACAGATTAACGAACGAGAGAGGGCTCGTTATGACGCGAACAAACCACAGATTAAGGCGAATCGGTTCGCAGCCAAGCGGACGGAACGCCTCACATTGTTTATTCAAAACCACCTCGAATGTATCCAGCAACCCGCAACCGTTGCCTAAAATATAATCGCAGTTCAATAGGTTCTATAGTTTGAACTCATTCGTCTTCCATGGCGTCTCGGAGACAATGGTCGTAGCGCTTCCTACATAGCGGGCATACTTTTGGTTTCAAACTGGACTCGCATATTTGGCATAAACTATGACCACAGCTGGTTGTTGTTTTACATTTTTCGAGGCACACCGAGCAGTCTTCGTACTGGAGAGTTATGTTATCCGAGACAGGCAGCATCATTAACAGGTCATACGCCAGCGAAGGACACGCACAGCAGACGAGTTTGTCTCGAGTCCTATCAAATCGAAGGCGACTGGCTGACTCCATAAAATCTTTGATATCTGTCGCGGATCTAAATCTTACTTCATATAACAAGTGGTCAGTCCAATCGCTTTGAATACCCAGTCGGAGGAGCGTAGGACTAGACGCTAGCTTAGACAGAGTACAAATAACGCCTACGCCGTCGATTTTGTCGATCATAAACCCTTCAATATAGTTCAAATCCTTTTCTTCAACTCGCGACCACATGGCTTCATAGGCTTCCATTGGTCTTTATACTACTCCATTATTTAAATCAATTTTAATATAAAGATACCTTTTGAACTCATTCGTTTTCTATGAATTCTTCTATGAATCTCACATCATAGTAGTAGCTTGTTCCACATACGGGACAGATTTTTGGATTCAAACTGGACTCGCACACCTGGCACAAACTGTGTCCACAACGGGTTCTTGTTTTACATGTTTCGAGGCACACCGAACAGTCTTCGTACGAGGTAGTTATGTTATCGGATACAGGCAGCATCATCAATAGGTCGTATGCCAGTGAAGGACACGCACAGCCGACGAGTCGGTCCCGAGTCCTATCATATCGAAGACGACCAACTGACTCCACAAAATCTTTGATATCTGTAGCGGATCTAAATTTTGCTTCATATATCGAGCCACCGGTCCAATCGCTTTCAATAACCAGAAAGAGCCCAGACCGCCGCGTAGACAGATTACAAGAAACAGACACACCGTCCACTTTGTAGAGCCAAAACGCTTCTCTATAGTTCAATGTATTTGCTTCAATTCGTGACCACATGGCTTCATAGGCTTCCATTCGTTTTTATACTATTACATGATTTAAATCAATTTTGATATAAAGATACCTCTCCATTCCTATATATGTCCAAATCGGATCATTTAACAAAACACGACCGTCTACAGATGAACCAAGCTTTTTCTGACGGTCAATGGACAGAGTATGTTCGTTTTTATACCAAATTCTTAACAGGTCAGCCTTTAGTCGGCAAAGCCCTACGGACCAACGCGGCTCGTAACGACACGGATGTGTATTTCGTACACGCCCCCGCGATCGTCACCATATATTACACGCAAGACGGCTGCCGTCGAATCAAGCGGGTTCGGGCTAAATCGTTTATAACATCGATATATAATTTAATATAAAGACATATTTCGTCTATAGACTATGAAGCTTGACTATACAAGCCAAGTCGTCGCTCTAGAAGTGGACATGCCGTTTGCTGTAGATTACGAATACGAAAACGGTAAACCTTCTAAGAACTTCGTTGTCAATATTGACGAATCCAATTTAGACCAATATTTGTCTACCGATCATCACTTGTACGAACTTTTAAAAAATCCAATGAGGAAGTTGTATATGGATATCGACCACATTCGTTGGACCGCTGAAGAACTGAACGCAGCGGTGCGGAATATATCCTCCTTGGTTGAAAACGAATTACATAAGACCTTGGATAGAAACGAATTGGTTGTATTGATATCAGGAAACATAGAAAGTGTTCATTTGATATTCAATGACGTCGTGATGAATTACAAAGAACAACATTTGCTGATGGACGCGATAAACGACCAATTGACCTTTACTATAGATACGGCTGTGTATACATCCAATCGTCAGTTCCGTTGTATTCATCAATCCAAAAAATACAAACCAAATGCCACGCCCTTGATCGCGTATACGCAACACAATCAGGTCGACTTTAACTTGTTTGATACCCTTGTTGGTCAATACAAGGACGGATTGGAGTGCTCCTACGCCCAAAAACCGACACCAAAAAAAACACAATCCGGCTTTTTGACCCCGACCGGCGTCGTGACTCATTTTTTAGATGTTCGTTACCCAGCCATTTTTGAATCCAACAAGGGTTGCTTCTGGAAGCATATCACGCGCATTCTATTCGAGTTCCCGGACATTTACCCGCTGGACGACTGGTTGCGTTACTCGGCGAACGAATTGTTTAGTTACGAAGACAATTTACAATATGTTTCGAAGTTAACGGGGTCCAATTACGACGATGACCGGTTTTTGTATGTCATATTGAATACAAAATTAGGACAAGACGTATATTATAGTTCACCCAGAATATCGACGATTCGCACACAGACCTTTTTAAAGAAGCATTTCTCTGACGAGGTGGTGGCTGTATTGTTGGATCACATTTACAACTCGGACAAGCTAGACCCTGTACGGTTTACCCACCACAACCAAGATTTTTCTATGGATTTAAAGACTGGCTTTATCACAGGACCAAATTTAAAAATAAATTGTTTTTACGATTACTTGGACATAGTCGAATACGAACATACTATATTTTTAAACAACATTGAAGAAGCCAAACACAAGCTACACGCCTTTTTTAAATCCGACCATCCTTTGTTTATATTGAAGTCTGCTTGGGCGACTGGTAAGACACATCACATTTTGAAAGAAGCCATAACGATTCAATCCAATAGTCGTATATTGGTCATAACCAGCATCAATTCGTTAAACGCTACCAATACGAATGAATTTAATAAACACTTGGACTCCTTGGGCTGCTCCGAACGATTTGTATCCCATCAGGAAAAAGACAAAACAATAAAATTCCATAAAAAGGTTGTGTGTTCCATTCAATCCATCGCAAAATTAGACAACAAGCGTTTCGACCTTGTATTGTTAGACGAGTCCGAATCGGTACTGGGTTCGTATTATGGTCACAAGACGTTTCCCGGTCCAGTCAAAGACGCGTTCGATTCGTTGAGAAGTATTTTGACCAAAGCAAAAAAGATTTTGGTTATGGACGCCGATGTATCCGAAGCCAAATTGACACTATTACAGGATATGCTAAAAACGACAGCCTTGGTGTATAAAAACAACACAGTCTCTTTCCAGACGGTTCAATTTAGTATTCATACCAATACGATCGAAGACTATTACAAACAAATTGCTCAAGAGCCAGGTCGACTAGTGATTGCGTGTGCGACCCAGTCGTCCGCTCAAGATATTCTAAATATTTTAGGGAATATCATGTATAAGAACGAAGACTTTAAAAAGAACAAGGCGTACGTCCAATTAATCGAGACCTATTACACCAAACGCGTCATATTATATATTGACCGCGACGGTATCTTTGTATACAGGTCGAATGGAACCTATCATGTCGGGACCGAGTACAAACGCGAAGACGTCTTCGAAAATATAGAAGCCTTTATACTGCTTCACCAGATTGACCTATTTATCTATTCTCCTACAATCACAACAGGCATTTCCGTCAACGCGGTCTATTTCGACAAAGCCTTTGCCATATCGTCTCATCGAAGCGTCAACGCATTAGAATTTGTCCAAATGTTGATGCGTGTTCGATACTATATAAAAAACGAAATCCATATATGGGTAGCGTGTCCCTTATTCAAGCGCGATGGCAGACAATCCGATCCCGACCAAGTCACCAAATCGATGCGGTCACGCATGCGGTTTATGAACGAGTTATCGTTAAAATCGGATCAGGTCACGCAAGAAATTATAGACTCCTTAAACGATCGGCACGCGAGAGGCGAAGACCGAATTCTAAATGACCCATATGTAAAATTACAAATGATTAATGTAATCAATCAAGAAAACACCCGAAAGAATTTCGTATATAACTTTTTGTATACTTTACAATACCATAAGTTAAACTATACATACGATACATCTTGCTCGATTCTAGCCGCCGATAGTGTACAATTAAAAGAAAATAGGGCTGCTATGAAACAAAACTACTACGACGATTGGTGTAAGGTAGACCTAATGAATCTAAAAGCCTATGTGGTAGAGCATAGTCGCCATATGTTAAAAAATAAAAAGCTTTCTGGACTCATGGAATGGTGCTTACCGCCCACCGACGACGCCTCGTATATAAAAACCAATCGACTCGTTCATTTGGTCAATCTACCTCATAGAAGTACACTCGTAGATCGGTGTTTTCGATTAATGGAGTCGACCGAATCGTTCGAAGACACACTAGAAAATAGAATAGTCGATATGGCGCTAGGATTAGAAGGCACGGTGTATGACGGAAACGATGTGAAACTGAAGCCCATGTGCGAGTGGATAGACACTTTAACCCACGACGATACGATTTTTAACGAATTACTTCGATCCTATGACCTATACGAGTTATGGAATGTATACATACACGACCATAAATTCGGGCTGTTAATGGCGGCGCGTAGTTTGACGCCCGTAATACGATACACCGAGAATCTAAACGCAGACAGGTTCAATCTCAAACGAGTCGCACAAAAGAAAGACGAAGGTATAGAAGAGCCCAAGTTTAAATACGAAATAAATTTTACAGACAAAGATGAGGCAAAAATATCGAATCAGTTGCTAAATATTATACTAGTCCATTTTAACATACACTTACGAAATCCACGAGTAATCCGCCTAACCAACAAGGACTTTAAAACCATATTACAAAAATTAAAAATTAAACTACCAGGTCTGAACACTTGGATCCAATCGTCCAAGCAACAAGACAATTCGTTCTTCAAGCACCTATTAAAAAAGATTGATTATAATGTGATGTATGAATCAAAACACACCACCGGTCCGAACGATGTGATGGTTATAAGCCCGAACCAGCTGATACACAGTACCTATTTCATAGATTATGGTATAAAAAAGGGGTGGAAAAAATCAAGTCAACTCGTATTCACAGACCAATCTACGATTATGTCACAACAACCCCCATTGACCGCAACAGACATTCAACGAATAACGACTCGTACACGCAATACTACAAAAGACCTGACCGCATTGTGTCAATATAAGATGCTAGAGGCTGGCGAAATGGAGATTCGCTATGAAAAACCACCCGCACCACCCGTTACATTTCGCTTCAATATTTTAAAAATTGATATATTTCGCACGTGTTTCTACAACCCACTCATGTATCGACTCTACAACCCGACCGATACCTCGACCGAATTAATCGTCCGCAAGAATAGGAATACAACCAAAAAAACCATTGCTTTACAGCACGACCAAGTGACCGTATTTGCGGACGGAATTAAGACGACCAAAACAATCACCCGTCCCTATTCGTTTATACGACCAACACTTGACATTATTCCACTAAAAACGGAAACGAACGAGATCCGCGAAATATGTTCCGATGTTCTAAACAATATCATAAACAATGTTGTGATAAGCCATGAACTCAAACATCGACAAAAATCAAGAGCCGTCTATTGAAACTATAAAGACCTGTTGCGATT
>Ga0208646_1001144_pt1 | contig 13687 bp, 17 predicted proteins | sample AntAceMetag02UK8_FD_184762 | JGI IMG/M metagenome (GOLD analysis project Ga0208646, IMG submission 184762) | Saline lake microbial communities from Ace Lake, Antarctica - Antarctic Ace Lake Metagenome 02UK8 (SPAdes) (version 2) | ecosystem: Environmental > Aquatic > Non-marine Saline and...
TGATTGAAAATCGCTACGTTTCATTAGCAGATTTACTATTACTATTTATCTATGTTGAAGTAATTGGCATGGTCAGAGTTTACTATGTCTCAAATCGTGTGCGTATGACTTACCCTTTATTTATTGCAATCACCGCTCTATCAAGACTGATCATTCTACAAAGAAAAGATTTAGATCCAGAGATATTAATTTATGAAGCTTCGGCAATAGTTTTAATTGCTATTGCGGCTGTTATTCTACGATTAAGATATTTAAAACCCTTAAGACCTACAGAAGATGTAGATGAATTTTCTAAAAGTTCGAAAAAAAATAATTAGTTCTATATTTTCTAATAATATTTAAAATAAAAATGAAATGAAAAAAATTGCCATAATAGGTACTGGGATTTCCGCACTTTCTCTTGCTCACCATCTTCCCACTCTTGATATAACCTTTTTTGAAAAATCATGGAGGCCTGGAGGTCGACTAAGTACTAGAAAGCATAATGATCTACAGTTTGATCATGGCGCTCATTTTCTTTCTCCTGATCATGGTGTGTTAGGATTCACAGAAGCTCTTGAAAAAGTACAAGCAATTAAAAAAGTAGAAGCGTTCTATACTCCTAATTACCTAGGACAATCAACTAAAGAAATGAAATCTATTATTATTGGTAATAACGGTATTCAATCTATACCTCTCAATCTTCATAAATCACTTCATTACCCTACTCATTTTTCAACAAAAATTGAAAAAATAGAAAGAGCTGAAAAGAACTATTATATATCTTCAGATAAAGATCAATTTGGACCATTTGATATGGTATTTGCCTGCATACCCTTTGAACAAGGAGTAACACTTTTACAAGATCATATCGATTTTAAAAATTATCCTACCCCTACTTTTAATCCTATTTGGACAGTCATGCTTGGTTTTGATAAAAGATTGGGTACAGACTTACAGTTTGGATATTATCTCACAAAAGAAATTAGTTTTTTTATGAATCAGAATTTTAAACACGAGCAATTCAATCAAGAGAGCTGGGTTTTTAATATGCGATCAGAATGGACAAAAAAATATTATGATATTGAGCCCTATGTTTTAGAAGATTACGTTATCAATGAAGTAAAAAAAACATTTGGATCAGATGCTAAAGCTACTTTCAAAAAATCTCATCGTTGGAAATACGCTAATACAAAACAAAGCTTAAGAGACCTAGTTGGAAAAACCTATATACCATCAATAGATCATAAGCTTTACCTTCTTGGCGATTGGGGTGAAGGACCAGCGATGCAAGATGCCTGGCTTTCAGGTAAGAAATTAGCTAAACATATCGAAGAATTTAGTTTGAAAATTTAGCTTCATATTGTTTAGGAATGTAAACTCTAATTGATCAGAAAATTAAAGCCCCCTAATACTTTATATAAAGTATTAAGTAGTTAAGTTTTGTATGAATTCTTATCTCTCGTAAAAATATGATAAAAAAATATATATAAATAATATCTACAAATTACTCTCTTGTATGAGCTTTCTTCACATTTTATAATCTATTTATTAGGTTATTAGGAGGAATGTAACATGGTTAAAATGTTAAAAGTAATTTGCTCATTGGTTTTTTTATTTGTATTTCCAAATACATTAAAAGCTGAAGGTAAATTAAATTTATATAATTGGGGTGATTATATCAATCCAGCAGTTCTAAAGAAATTTACTGCAGAAACAGGAATAGAAATTAATTTAGATGTCTACGGAAGTAACGAAGAAATGCTTGCAAAGCTTCAAGCAGGTGCAACTGGGTATGATATTGTTTTTCCATCCGTACACTTCCATGATATTTTATTTAAATTAGGATTACTTCATGAAACTAAAATTAATGAATCTCCTCTTTTTAAAAACATAGATAAGGATTTTATCATAGCTAAAACTGACCCTGAGGGCTCATGGTGCTTACCATATGCACGAGGTACTGTGGGTATTTTTTATAATAAAAATATAGTTCCCTCTCTAAATAGTTGGGAAGAATTTTTTGCAATCCCAGATAAATATAATGGAAAAATAACAATGTTGGATGATCCCAGAGAAACTATAGGTGTAGGCTTGATAGTTAATGGCAATAGTGTTAATTCTACAGATGTGTCTGAAGTTAAAGAAGCAGCTGCTTTTATTTCAAAAAATCGTGATAATATATCTGCTTTTTCTTACGATATAATTTCGTTATTACAAAGTGGAGATATTGCTGCAGCGCATTGGTATGTAGGTGGGTTATACTATGTTTTCGAAGATCCTGAAGGCAAACTCGAATATACTGTTCCTAAAGAAGGAGCTACTATGTATCAAGAAGATATGTGCGTGTTGGAATCTGCTCCAAACAAAGAAAATGCAAGAAAATTTATGGAGTTTTATTTAAACCCTGAAAATCCTGCACTTAATACTACGCAGCAACTAAACATTTCTGCTAACGCTCCTTCAAGGGACTTATTGGCAGATAATTTAAAAAACAACCCCTATATAAACCCACCCAGTGAGGCTTATGAAAAACTACAAATATTTGACGATCTTGGTCAAGATATAAAAATATACGATCGGGAATGGACTAAAGTTAAAGCCCAATAAATATTGTAAATTCACCAAGGACAAATTAATTTTGTCCTTGGTGTTCAAATAATTGCCATGCCAAGAACACTTATTTCTATTGATAATGCTTGTAAAACGTATGACACACCAGAAGGTGGAAAAGTAAATGCGCTAAAGGATATTAATTTAAATATTAATTATAATGAATTTGTAACTTTATTAGGCCCCTCAGGCTGTGGAAAAACAACACTTTTAAAAACAATAAGTGGCTTTGAAAGTCTTGACTCAGGAGATATTAAGATTGAGGGAAAATCAATTATAAATACACCATCTTATAAAAGACCAGTAAATACGGTATTTCAGAATTATGCATTATTTCCTCATATGTCAGTAAAAAAAAATATTACTTATGGCTTAGATATTAATAAGAGTTTAGATAAAGCGGAAAAAGATAAGAAATTTAATTATGTATTAAATTTAATTAACCTTGAAGGTTTTGAAAATCGAATGCCCCATCAATTATCAGGTGGTCAGCAACAAAGAGTTGCTTTGGCAAGGGCAATAATTAATGAGCCTAAAATACTTTTGCTAGATGAACCTTTATCGGCTCTTGATAAGAAACTTAGAAGTAATATGCAAATTGAATTAAAAAATATTCAAAACCAATCTGGAATATCTTTTATTTTTGTCACACATGATCAGGAAGAAGCTCTTAGTATGTCTGATCGGATTATAGTAATGGAAAATGGATCTGTCTCTCAAGAAGGTAAGCCTGAGGAAATATACTATCAACCTAAAAATAAATTTACCGCTGATTTCATTGGTGAAACTAATTTAATAAATGGCTTAGTAGAAGAGGAAAATGGTCTCATTAAATTTAAGAATGAAAGTTTTGAATTTCATTTAACTAAAGATTTTCAACAATATATAAATAAAAAAGTTACTTTTTCAATTAGACCTGAACAATTCTTTACTAATGACGTACCAAAGGAAAGCAATCCATATATATCTAATTTTAATGTTGAAGTTATACAGAGATTATTTTTTGGACCTAATATTAAAATAGTTTGTAAAATAAAAAATCAAATATTTCATTGTCTGTTGAAAATTTCTGATCAAGAAACAATAAAATTATTTGAAAAAAATAAAAAAATATCAATATACTTTGATGTAACAAAAATAAAGTTATTTGAATGAATAAAACAAAAAATCTTTTATTTCTACTCACTCCTTTTACTTTATATATCACTGTATTTTTTTTAGGTCCTATCTTAATTCTACTCACATATTCATTCCTAGAGCCAGGTTTATATGGTGGAGTAGTCTGGAATTTTTATCATCATAACTATGGTAGGATCTTAGGGTGGGCAGATGGAATAATTGAAGAATTTAATCCCGTATATTTTAAAATTTTTTTAAATTCTTTTAAACTTGCTCTTATTACAGTTATAATTACTTTGGTTATTTGCTACCCAACAGCTCTTTGGATATCAAGATTAAAGCCAAAATTAAAAGTTTTTTTTCTTTTTTTAGTAACCCTTCCATTCTTTTCTAGCTTAGTGGTTAGACTTTTTGCTTGGATGATACTACTTAAGCCATCAGGTCTCATTAATGAATTTTTATTAAATATTAGGTTGATAGACGAGCCCCTTCAGATGCTTTTTACCGAGACTGCTGTATTGATTGGATTGGTATATATACTTGTGCCCTTTATGTTCTTACCGCTTTACGCCAGTATAGAAAAAATTGATAATTCTTTAATTCAAGCTTCAAATGACCTTGGAGGGAATAGATTAATAACATTTTTTAAAATAACACTTCCTTTATCTTTTCCTGGTATTTTGGGTGGTTCAATTTTAGTGTTTATTCCAAGTTTAGGAAATTTCATTGTACCTGATCTTTTAGGTGGTGCCAAAGTAATGATGATTGGAAATATAATCGAGCAATCATTTTTAACATCAAGAAACTGGCCTTTTGGTGCATGTTTAGCAATTATATTAATGATAGTAGTAGTTACCTTACTATATTTTTATGTCAAAATTTTATCAAAATATGAAAAAATTATTTAATTTTTTAAAAAATAAATTTTTACCTTTTCATGTAATTATTTTTTTTATGTTTATATACATACCGTTATTAGTAGTTATATTTCTCTCATTTAATTCAAATGTAATTAATATGATGATATGGGATGGATTCACATTTGATTGGTATAAATCTATTTTTGGTTTTAATACTCAATTAGACGAAGATGCTGTTTACTTAGAATCAACAGATCAACTACTTAATGCGTTAAAAAATAGCATAATCATATCTACTACAACTACAATAATTTCAACTTTTATCGGCACTTGTCTGGCTTTAGCAATGGTGAGATACAAATTTCGATTTAAGGCTTTTTATAATGCGCTTGTATATTTACCAATGATTATACCCGATATAGTGCTAGGAATTTCTTTACTCATATACTTTGTAACTGTCGGGGTAAAACTTAGTATTTACTCTATTATAATTGGGCATTGTACGTTTTTATGCTCCTATGTATTTATTGTTGTGAGCTCAAGATTAGCAGGTATGAATGATGAATTAGAAAAAGCCTCAAATGATTTAGGTGGTAATGAAATTTATACTTTTCGAAAGATCACATTCCCATTGATTTTTCCAGGTATTATGGGCGGGGCTCTTTTGTCATTTATAATATCAATGGATGATTTAGTAATTACCTACTTTATAGCAGGAGTAGATTCTACTACTTTACCTGTATTTATTTATGGTATTATGAGAAGAGGAATAAAGCCTGAAATAAATGCAATAGCATCACTAATGATTATCTTTTCTTTAATAGTTGCTGCTCTAGGAATTTATTATAGGTCAAAAAAATTATGACACTTAGATCAAAAGAACTAGGCTTATTTAAATCTCATCTACCATCTGGTAAATTTAACTCAATTACTGACATTAAAGATTTTTTAGTTGGATATAAGACAATATGTCAAAAACCAAATGCAAGTAATAGCAGTTTAATTAGGTCAGGTGTAACAGTTTTACTGCCAAGGGGTAGAGAAAAAAATCCATCTCCTGTGTGGGCTGGCTTTTATTCCTTAAATGGGAATGGCGAAATGACGGGGACACATTGGATTAAAGATGGTGGATATTTTGTTGGACCAATATGTTTGACTAATTCCCATAATATAGGGATCGTGCATCACACTGCCACTAAGTGGATGATTAAAAATTATAAAAAGCAATGGACTGAGAACCACTTGTGGGCAATGCCAGTTGTTGCAGAAACCTATGATGGGGTTTTAAGTAATATTAACTCACAACCTATAACTGAAAATGATGTTTGGCAGGCATTTAGTAATGCTAAAACTGGAAAAATAAAAGAAGGAAATGTTGGAGGTGGAACAGGAATGATTTGTTATGAATTTAAAGGGGGGACTGGTACTTCTTCTAAAATTGTAAAAATCAACAAAACCAAATATACATTAGCTACAATTGTTCAAGCAAATCATGGAATACGACCATGGTTTACAGTTGAAGGGAAAAACCTAGGAAAACAAATTACTCGAAATAGACTTCTTAATACCAAAGAATTAGATTCAAAAGAGAAAGGTTCTATAGTTGTAATTATAGCCACTGATGCGCCAATGCTGCCCCATCAACTCAAAAGATTAGCTAAAAGAGCTGCTATCGGAATTGGAAGAACAGGTACTCCAGGTGGAAATAACTCAGGAGATATTTTTTTGGCTCTTTCAACTAATAATAAAAAAAAACTTCCTCAAATTGATCGAGCTATGAATAAATTTGAGTACCTAAATGATGAGGTTTTTGACACGTTTTATGAAGCTGTTGTTCAGTCTACTGAAGAGTCTATTTTAAATGCAATGTTAGCAGCTAAGGACATGGTTAGTATTAAACCCAAAGGTAAGCTAATTTCCAGCTTGAAACCTCAAGATTTAAAATAATCAATCTTTCATAAATTTCTTTTTAGATAAAAATCTTTTTAGAACATTAAGCGTTAATTGAGATATCTCATTTCTGTAATTGTTCCAAGCCATACTACCCGCCCAAGCTATTGAACCAACAGAAAAGAAGCCACCAAATTTTTTATTTTGATGAATAACAACATTTGATTGTATTCTTTCATTTTCACTTCCGCCTAATCCTGGTACCGGATCTAAAATTTCTTCAGGAGCAAGAAGATAAATATCCGAATGATCTTTAGAATAAGCTAAAATATGTGTATTTGAGGGGGTTCCCAATTCATTATTAACTGCATCTAACTCCAATCCAGCAGCACCATGACCAGACAAACCAAAATCACCAAATTTTTTTTTCTTTTTCATATCTTTAAATATAAAATCAAAATTTTTATTATAACTTTTTTTAGTTCTATAATAAGGAGCAGAGTAGTCAAATCCTTGTGACACCATCCCTATTCCAACTAGTTCATTAGGAGGTTTACCATTATTTCTCCACAAACCAGAATATTCACCGGTGGTGCTAGAAAAATACTCTCCTGGTTTTGGTGGGTGAGCCCTTATTCCTCCCTCTGACTTTCTGCATTCAATTACAGAATTATCTTTTAAATCAAAAGAGATTCTCCAATAAAAACCATTACCTCCAAGATACATAATTCTACCTCCATTGTTTACGTAAGTTTGAAGAGCGTTTAACATATTTAAACTGTAATATTCAGGGTGGGTTCCAGTTACTAAAGTTTTATAATTCTTTAATATAGAATGTCCTTTACTATGAATGTCATGATCAGTTACAACATCATATTTGAGCTTGAAATGATCAAACCATCCTAATATGTGTGTATCAGCATTAAACTGCCAGACATTCGAATCTTTACCGCCAAGTTTACCAATAAATTTAGGTTGGAAATCTATAATTGGTCTTTTTTTAGAGGAATAGTAGACGCCACTATTATCTGTATGCACATCATAAAAAGACAAACCTAACTCAGGATTTTCTTGAAGAAAATGGTCTTGATGAGATATTTCAATTAATCTATTTGTTACAAGTTCAGTTTCTGAGACATCAATCCCTAGCCTATTATTTGCATATGCTAAATAACTTGCGGTTGGCAATAAAAATAAAAGTTTATTTTTAGAATTTTGCTTTGGCAATATTACAAACGGTACAAAAAACTCGTTGTCAGAGTTGATATATAGCCTGAAAGCGTATACCCCACTTATAAAAGTCTTAGGAATAGTAAAGATAAAGTCATCCTTCCATTTTGCATCAGTAATATCATCCTCATGGAAGTGAATTGCGTTATATTCATCAGGGTGAGAAAACCAAGATTTGACATCTATTGAATTGATAGGACCTTTAATGCCTCTAGCTGGATGATTATAGAGTTTACCTTGAATTTTATGTCTACTAGTATCTTTAATATTTTGGGTATCTATATTTTTTGAAAAATCTAAATTAAGTTCAAATATATTTTTTGTTAGATCAATAATTTGAATATTTGAAATTTTACCATTAAAAAAATTAGCATTTTTCTTACTTTTACCACAACTAATTAAAAGTTTTTTAAAAAAAATTAATTCAGAATTAATTTTAAATTTTTTATTTGATGTAAATTTTTTAGACCCAATACTTGAAACGATAATTTTTTTATTAATTTTAATATTAATATTATTCCATTGATTAAATATTATATTTTTAGAGATTAAATAATCATTTTCATTAATAGAAAAATAAAGGTTTTTTTTTATTAAAAATATTGAAAAATAATTTTCTTTATCAAAAGAACATAATAATTCTTGTTTTTGTATTTTATTAAGTGTGGGCAAAAAATTAAATTTTAAAAGTAGCTTTGTTTTATTAATCTTATGGTCCATATCTAATTGACCATAAGAACCAGCTCTAAGCACTTGATATCTGCCTTTAAATGTTTTTTTTACAAAAAATCTGTTCTTAATTTTTTTAACTTTATAGCCAGGTGCCTTTAAATTTATATCACCTTGAATTATTTTTACTAAGTCTACTTTATAGTCTATATTATTTATCGAGCTTACTTTACAAGGAATTTTCTCTCCAACTTTGTAGCTAAATTTATCTGTATAACCTAAGATATTCATTAAACCTTTTTTTAAATACAAAAATTTCAGCTTCTTCTAAACTTTTGAATTTAAATTCTTTATCCAAAATAATTTTTTCTCCCCTATTTTTAGGCAGGCAAGCTAAAACATAATTTTTTTTTTCTAAATGAAGAACATATTTATTTTCTTTAATGCCACCTCTAAATTTATTAAGTAACCTCTGAAGATATAAAGATGGCATAAATTTTTTATTGCCAATTTTTTTAGTAAATTCTTTTATATATTTTTTATCTTTTTGGGTTATCGTTAATCTAGACATTATTTATTATAGCAAAATTAATTTGAATTTAATTATAATTTTAACATCTAGATACTTTTAAATTTCTTACCAATGAACTACTTTGTGTTTGCAAAGATTCCTATTAATACTAAAATATTAAATTAATATTGATAAACAATGAGAATATTACTGGGGGATTAGCTCAGCTGGGAGAGCGCTACGCTGGCAGCGTAGAGGTCAGGAGTTCGTTTCTCGTTTATTATAGCGCTTATTATACCTAACATCATTCACTTCTCTTAAATGTTGACAATTATGTTGACACAAGAAAGGGAATATTAAATGGGAACTGTATCAAGTCGGCTCGGAAAGTTTCAAGCCAAAGTCAGAAAAGGTCATTACAGAAATAGTGGCTTAAGCAAAACTTTCATATCAAGAGTAGAAGCGAAGAAGTGGATAAGAGATATTGAAAGTAAACTAGATAGGTCAGATTTTATTGTAAAAAATAATACTACCTATCCTACTTTAAAGGGATTGATGAACATGTATCTCTCAAAAGTCTCTAAACAAAAAGCTAGTTATGAAACAGATGTAGCTAACTTCAAAACATTTTCTTTATTGTTTGAAGATTTAAATATGCCAATCAATAAACTTAATGCTCGTATGTTTGCTAGGTTTAGAGATAAATATTTAGAGGAACGTAAAGCTTCTACATATCAAAGGCTTATGTCATCAATCAAACATATGTGGAAGATAGCTAGAACTGAATGGGAATATCCGTTGGAGAACTTACTTGAAAAAGTTAGAACTCCCAAAAAAGATAATCCGAGGGATAGGCGATTAACCATTGAGGAATATAATAAAATTTTGTACGGAAATCATACTGATTATGAATACAGAAATTTAATCTTATTAGCAGTAGCCACAGGATTAAGGCTTGGCGAGATAAGTGGAATCCATAGAGAACATATTGACGGCAATACTTTATTGATTCCAAAAAGAAAAAATGGAGATACCAATGTTAAAGTCCCTCTCTCTGACAATGCTCAAAGCGTATTGAAAAATATGGAGCTTCCTATCAAGCTAAAGAAGCGAGGCATTCAAATTAAATGGCAAAGACTTATGAAAAAATATGAAATTAAGGACTTACATTTTCATGATTTAAGACATGAAGCCATTAGTAGATATTTAGAGAATGGCGTTTCTATTCAAGATGTTCAGGTGCTAAGTGGACATAGAGATATCAGGGTATTAATGAGAGTTTACGCTAATCTCCGACCAAGAGAAGTTGCAAGTAAACTTAATTACTAACTAGCTATTTGATTGTGAGGTGTGTAGTCAAACAACTGCACTCCTCTTAGTCTTAATATAATTCCAACACCTTCTTGGTTATTATATCCTTCAATGGAATAGAAAACCTTTCCATATGAATCGTCTAGATTACTTAATGAAGCGTTGTTCAATTCTTTTGAATCAATATTAAAAACTTTAGGAATATTAACATAGACATTATTAATTCTTCCTGACCAACCACAACTATTCATTCTAAAAGGATTAAACTCAAAGCCTTTATTGATACCCATTTTCCTCGTATCATAAAATGGAAGAGGTAACATATAATCTGCCTGTAGATTGTTTTCTATAGTGTATTGATTCTGAACTTCCTTCATAGCATTCACTAATTCCATAGCTTGTTGCTCATCAAGTATCCTTAAACCAACATGATAAGTACCAACCTTTCTATTATATTTCTTAGTTGGTCTATTTAATTGTGCGTTAAATAAAGTTCCGTTAGGTGTAGCTTTATATTCCTTCATTGCTTCTACTGTTTTCATTGTCTTGTCTCCTTTCTATCCATGATTTCCGTCATTTTTTCGTACGTTATTTTATCGTCTAGTCTCAACTGCATTAGTTGTGCTGAATGCATTTCTAATAGCTCCTCATCAACTAAATCTTGAGCCGTAGTTAAGGAAGTAATGATTGGCTTTCTATTACCATAGTGCCTACTCTTTCCTAAAGTGCCTTCCCATGTCTCCCTCTCTGGATTATAGATATGACTTACTTTTGAGATTGGCTTGATGTCTTGGCCTTCAACACCTTTTGTTTGGTAATGAACTCTGGCTTTAATTATTGGGCTATCTTCATTGAAGCTATAATCATTAACATCAGATTCATTTGGAAACCAAAAGGCTAGGTCTTTATCCTTATGTCCGTGGTATCTAGCTATCTTTCTAAATATTTTTACATATTGATGATTGCTTCTAACACAAGCTCCTATTGGATAGTAGTTAGTTGTTAAGCCACAAAACATGTAGTCATCTAGCTCATAATCCTTTATCGGCTGACCTTTCTCATTAACTACTATGAAAAAGAAACACCAATAAAATCTTCCCTGTTCTCTACATATCTTTTCTAAGTGGCTAAACTTAACAAGATAATCTCCGTCTTTTAGAACAGTATCTATATACAATCCTATCTTTGACATATCATCTCCTCTAACCATTTAACAGGAACTGTAATCATAGGCTCATCTGATTTAGAAGATTTGATTTCAGGCTTAGTTACATTATTAGATAGTGTATCTATATCTATCTTGGTAAATGGTGCATCTTGTTTTTTAGGTAGCTTATTCCAAAAAGCTATTTGTTTAATGGTGGCATTTCCCTCTCTCCTAGTTTCTTGGGCAAAGTTTTTACCACCAGTGCTACTACATTTTTCTCCATCAATGTAACTAGCAAGGTCGGATATTTTATATTCTGTCATTCATATTCCTTTCGATTTCTATTATGGTTAAAAAAAAAGGCATTTGGTTAATGCCCTTCTCCCTTTGGAATCATTTGGTATTCAAATAATCCATCTTCATTTTTTCTTTTGTTAATACCTTGAACATAATCTGTCTTGGTTTTTAACAATCGTAAATTAGAACTGATACTTGTTTGTAGGAAACCGGTTGCTTCCTCTAACTCTCTCAAAGTTCTAAATCCTTTATCCTTCATGACTGAAAAGAGTTTCCTCTTCTGGCCAAATAAGAAATTTTCTAATTGAATAGCTTCCATGCTAACTTCTCCTTTTGTTTGTTGTTAAATTTATGCTTTGGAACTTTAATTCCTACTGACTTTTTAAACTTATCAAGTTCCTTTAGGTGCTTATCTACTAAGCTTTGCTCATAGGCTTGGACTTTTTTAAGAGCTTCCTGATTTTCTTTATTCTTCTGCTCTGTTTGAAGTCTCTCTTGCTCTAGCTTGAATTTATTATCAGCTATATTCTCTTCATCTGTCTTCCAGATTGAGTAGAAATCTTCTACATGATTAGCCTTTAATAATAATTGAGCATGGTCTGTATCCGTTAACTCAAGATTGTCATAATCAGTTGTTCTAACTGCTACTGTCCCATATTCATTGATGTATAAATTCAATACTGAATTAAATAATAGAACTAAATCGAGCCTACTTGATTCAAATTTAGCTAAGTAAATCAGGGGCTTTTTAGTGTAGTCAACTCCATGCTTATCTATAAAAGAGTTACGATATAGGCCGTATCTAACACTACATAAGAACTCATAGATATCAGCACATCTATGAATGTAATAGTTGCTATCCTTAAGTTGTAGAACTACTACGCCAGAAACATCTTCTTTCCATTGCTTCCTAACTTGTCTGTCTTTTGAATCTAAATAATTTATCTGTCTCATAATAAGCCCTCACTTTTTTTGTGAATTCTCATAGCTTCTTCAATCATTTCACCTTGCCTCTCTGCTAATTTCTCATGCATTTGCATTCTCTTTTCAAATAGCTTTTCTTTGGCTATCTCTGATTGATGTTGGATATAGTTGTCAATCTCTGGTGTAGAAATTGTTTTCTTATTGGGCTTTGACTGAACTAAAGATTCAGGCTTCCCGTACTTGTATGACTTGGTCATGATGTTACCTCTTTATGATTTGAAATGGTGGTATTTTGTAAGCTTAGGAATCGGCTTTCCAATGTCCTAAGCGATACACACCATAAATAAAAATAAGAAAAAGCGAATAATCTGAAAGGATATAAATAACTTTTGCCTATACTTACTATTATACTTTTTAAAGTACCTTCGCAGTCAAGAGTTAAATTCAAAATATTTTTCTTATGTACTTTATACGAAATATTCGAACTCTTAGATTCATTCATTAAAGAGAAATAGTGGACACACTTAAACAATTCTAAGTACCTTACTTACAAACTCATATTCCAAAGTTTCTTGATTAGGAATTAATCTATATTTGTAAACTTGTTTTTTAGGTTGCGTAATATCCACTAACTCACACTCAACAGTATGGCTTCCATATTCTGCCTTACGGAAACTTCTAGTGTTACTGCTTATAGTTGAATCAGAGCCACCAATAGCGTTTCTTAATTCCTCAAGTGTAAACCACTTACCACTAAGCATGAGTTCAAATTGAAATCTCATCTTGCCCTTAAGTTTGATAACTCTTAAGGGCTTAATGATTTCTTGTGTCTTTGCTTCTACAGGCTCATAACTAATATTAGTATTGAGCATATTAGTTAAGCTCCTTTCTAGCTTCATATAACTCAACACTAGTCTCATTTATGAGGTCTATATGTTCTTGGAAACAACTTAACTCGTGAGCTATTTCTTCCACTAGGGAATTTAATACTTTAATGGATTTATCTTTGCCATTAAGATACTGCAAAAAGATATGGTGTATCTGACTTCCCATTGAAGCAACCTCTTCAATTGCAAATTCTAGGTCGCTTCTTCTTTCTTCTTCAACGGACATGCTTACTGTTTCTGCCTTATTAGT
>Ga0208646_1001149_pt1 | contig 13640 bp, 11 predicted proteins | sample AntAceMetag02UK8_FD_184762 | JGI IMG/M metagenome (GOLD analysis project Ga0208646, IMG submission 184762) | Saline lake microbial communities from Ace Lake, Antarctica - Antarctic Ace Lake Metagenome 02UK8 (SPAdes) (version 2) | ecosystem: Environmental > Aquatic > Non-marine Saline and...
TCTTTAATTGGCACAATTGCGACCGGCAAACTCATCCAAAAAGGGCATAGTTGCGATCGGCAAACGGAGGCTCAAAAGTGGCACGGTATGACCGGCAAGGGTGGCACAGTTGCGACTGGCATATCCACTTGCCAATAGAATAAGCTATGTCTTTTCTTACGAAAGGAAGTTGTTGCCTAATAAGTTGGGCAGAGTATTTTTCAAAAATGGACAACCATTTAGGGATGTCGTAATAGTTAAGATTTTTATCATTCTCCATAAAACCAAGCGGTGATATGGCCGAAAGGTAACAATGCTCATAGAATATCTTTGGACCTCCATAAGCAACGATCATTTCGTAGATAAACTTTGACGATAATTCAGCACGCTTTTCAAATACGTTCTTAATGTCGCAATGAGAAGCTAAGACTATTGGATCCGTAAAGGGAATTCCTGTTATTCCACCACCAAAGCGTCCCGGATTAATTCCAAAAAGAATTATTCGCTTATTTTGATCGTCGTAATATTTCTTATAAAACGCTGACGTAATAGGAAAAGAGGTAGGGTCTTGGTAAGGGTTCATTACTTTTACACTTTTTGGAAGCTCCTTAGGAGCCATCAAGGAAAGGTAGAAGTCAAGCACTTGTTTGGAAACGTTCATTTGTCAAATATAAATTGAGTGGCGAAAAGGTATTATATCATTCATAAACCATTTAAAATTCTCAGCCAGTTTACTGATGAAAACGGGAATGAGGGTCTTGGAAGTTTGTTTCAGTTAAGTAAAGATGTTTATCCCGTTGGTCGGCTCGATTTGGATTCTGAAGGTCTGTTGATTCTTACCAATGATAAATCATTAAATCAAAAGCTCTTAAATCCCACATTCGAGCACCAAAGAACCTATTGGGCGCAAGTAGAAGGCATTCCCAGCGAGCAAAAATTGATAGAATTTTCTGAGGGGATAAATATCAATCTTGGAAAAGGTAGGAGGTATGATACTTTACCGGCTAAAATTAAAATTCTTAAATCATTCGACTTACCAGAAAGAGTACCCACTGTAAATTACACCAAAAGCCCCTCACATTGCTGGCTAGAAATTAAGCTAATTGAAGGTAAAAATAGACAAGTTAGAAAAATGACAGCTGCAATTGGTCATCCTACTTTAAGGCTCATTAGAAGTTCGATAGAGAGTTTGCAGCTATCGCCCTTAACATCTGGGCAAATCCAGGAGCTGAGCCAGTCCTTGATGTTTAAGATGCTTAATCTCTAATTAGTACAAGTCAACCTCAACAAGTACTTGGTAATTATACTTTTTAAAAATAGCTATCAAAAGGCAGAAGTTGGCGACATTTTCCTGATTAAAAAAGATATCAAAGAGTAATTTTAATTTTTGAAAACCCTCTTTAACTTGAGATTATCTTTAGGCTAAGATTTCTTTTTTCCAGAAAATATATTCAACGTTTTTTTCAATGTATTATCCAACAAGGCTAGATACAAGAGACCAATCAGTACCCAGATGACAATCATATTAAACAATACGGTATCAACCTTCAAATCTAAAATTTGCTTGTAGGGTGCATAAAAATGAGCTCTTCCATAGTGGGTATAAGGTTCTCTAAATATTGGATCTTTTTTCTGCACAAAATGGTTTGCAGACCTGATAATTTTATTAAACTCATTTCGGTTTTCCACAAGGTCAGCAACACTTTCGTTGTGATGGGCTCTTTTTAACGCATATAGCGCATCTCGTCCCATAATGTTGACTTGCGACTCATAGGTAGAATCCTTTTGATCAACAGCTAATTCATATCGCTGTTTAAACACGCCTTTTGCATAGTCAAAATAGGTGAGGAGTCGATTTCCAATCCTAGTATGAAATAAGTCCGGATGTAACGAACTACTCAATGAGAAAAACCTTAAACCTTGATGCTCTTCTAAATCTTTCAATTCGTACTTTAACAAGTCAAACTCATCAGCATAAGCACCATAATTACTGGAGTCCCGAATGATTTGACGGGTTATACTTTCCATCTTAGGCAGTAGATACGATCGTTTAAAAGAGGCGCTACTTGCGTCCTTTTCTGAGTCAAAGAACAGCTTTTCAAAATCATTATGTTTGAACTGAGCAACAGTGATAGCTTCATACGCCCATCTCGACACCATTATATCACCAACAACAGGTACATATTCTTGCTTAGCAATACCTTGTTGGAGTTCATCAAACTTAACCAGTGCACCCCCCAATAAAAGCTGAGGGACCAGTATAAATGGAATGAGAATATAAATAGTGATAATGCTATTTAGGGCACTAGATATATTCAGACCTATAAGATTGGCAAAGCAACTTGTGGAAAACAGAATAACCCAATAAAAAAAGGTCATCCCTTGAATTTCTAAAATAAGGTTTCCAATAATGACAAAAGACAGGGTTTGAACAGCCGATAGTGAAAAGAGGTAAAAAACCTTCGAATTGATATAGGAGAACCGGCTTAAATTCAAGAAAGACTCCCGCTCGAGTATTTTCCGGTCTTTGAATATTTCTTCTGCCGAAACAGACATACCCATAAAGAGCGCCACGACCACCGCCATAAACATGAACACCGGAAGGTTTTTATTATCTATAAAGGAGTAATTACCATCAGGCGCGTACTTAGTGAAAAATCCAAGTATTAATGCAAGTACTGGAGCTTCTAGCGCATTGATTAAGATATACTGGAAATTAGATTGCTTCGATCGAAGATTTCTTTTTGAGAAAATTTTAAACTGATGCCAGAGGCTTGGAATATTAAAGTTGGTAGGAGGTAGACGTTCCTCGTACCTTATTCTCTTTAAATTCTTCTCAATATTTTCTTTGTATTTGCTGTACCAAGCATCAGGAGACACCCTTCTTTTTTGTGTTACTCTACCATAATCATCGATTTCCTTAGCCTCAATAATTTGAAGGATTTGCTCGGGGATTACATTACCACATCGTGTACACTCACTTTCGGCAGCATTTACTTGGGTACTCATGGTTTTGAAATAAACCACAGCGTCTATTGGATTACCATTATAAATGGGGAATCCACCTTTGTCAAGTAACCAAAGCTTATCAAATAACTTAAATATATCTGATGATGGCTGGTGAATAATAGCGAGAACCAACTTGCCCCTTCTCGACAGGTTTTTTAGCAGTTGCATGACCTTTTCTGAATCCATGGATGACAGGCCAGATGTGGGTTCATCTACAAAAAGCACCGACGGTTCACGCATTAACTCAAGTGCAATATTGAGTCTCTTGCGTTGACCACCCGAAATGAATTTGTTCAAGGGATCTCCAACTTTTAAGTCTTTAATGTCTCCGAGATCAAGGTCTTGTAACACCTTATCAACGGTCTTATTTAAGAGATGATCTAAAAAGTCACTAAAGGATATTTGCGCATTAAAGTACAGGTTTTCATAAACTGTTAGCTCTTCGAAAAGTAAATCATCTTGCGGTACGTAACCAATAACCCCCTCAATAGAAGCGCGTGGTATTGAATAGCCATTAATAGCGACTCTACCTTTGGTTGGGGAAATCTTTCCGTTGAGCAGATTTATTAAAGTGGATTTTCCAACTCCACTGCCACCCATTACACCAATAAGATTTCCTGACTCCTCATGGAAGTTAAACTCTTGTATGCCATTGGTGCTATTTTTAAAATGAAAAGCTACATTTTCACCAGTAAGTACAATTTTTACTTTGTTTTTATCTTTTAAATACTCCTGAGTAATATCCGTTTCATATATCGATTCAATATTTGGGCCTTTTATTATTGTGCCTGGCTTGAGCAGGTAAAATTTGTTTTTTACAATCTTGTTACCTTCTAGATAAAGGTTTAATGGACCTTCATATTTAAATACGTAAGTATCTGTGCTTTCTATTCTCAAGACGAAAATCTGACCAAATAAATTCTCCACATACATATGAAGAAATGCAGTAGCACCAGGGATTTTACGGTTTTTCTTACGCATCATCCAAGCAACTTCCTCTGGCCACTCCGTCATTTTATTATCAATGACTAAACCATTATGAGGATCAAGGTTAACTTTTTTTGGATCCAAAATGAAGGATTGCATAGACTTAACCTCGTCTTGATTAAGGTTAAAGTTCATAGCTACCAAAAAAATAAACTCATTCTCTTTTGCAGATACCTTATTATCTGTGTTCATCAACTCAAGAAGTTGAAGAAATACAATAATTCGCTCTGGATAAAGTAATTCTTTATTGAGTTGATTGCAGATTTTGGCTACTTGCAATATCGAAGTGGAGTCAATTCCTAATTCATGATCACCAGCGGGAGTGGTATTAGCTTCCCTATAAAACGAGAGATAGTCATAGTATAACTTTAGGTATTCATTGGTGAGTTCTTGATTGAGATGCCTCTCCATATATGGCTTCACGATGAGTTCACCAGAGTCAACACCATCGAGATTATCTTTCACGCTTTCTATAATAGCGAAAAGATGTACTAACGCATTAATAATAGATTCTTTCATATAAAAAAGCCTCCACTTGGGAGGCTTAATTTATTCAATATGTTTATAAAAAACTAACTCACTATTTCTGACCTCATATCAGCTACGCTTGTAGCGACATCTTCAAATTGACCTTGGCTAATTTCACTAGATTCTCCCAATTGATCGAAGAAAAGATTAATATATCTTAGGGTCGGTAAAACTTTGTTTACGTTTTCGTCTGCCGCATGATTTTCTAATAGCTCTGTCAATTTTTGAACTTGCATTTTTTGTTGCGCAAGAACATTCATCAAGTCTTGATTGTAATTACTTGATTTAATAAGTTCAGAAGTGATGTAAAGTCCTTCGATCACACTCCCTGAAACAACGAGTAATGATTTCTTTTCTTCGCCATTTTGGTTCAAGTAATTATACGTTTCGAAGAAAGACTCAGTAATAATCAATATCAATGAATCTTTATTTTCAAGATTTTCTTCTAGTCTTCTTACCAAAGATTCGTTAAATGCAGTTGTGATATTCAATTCATCAACAAGTTTTCTAGAGACCTCTAAAAATGCAACAGTACGGTCTTGTTTATTAAATGTACTAGCATAACTTAAATCAGCACCATATACCCCAAGGTTCAAAGCCTTTTGCCACTCAGTGATATATTTATCAACGTTCTTAGGATCATTTGTAATGTCACCAATATAGCTCGCCTTTGCGTCTTGTAGCATTTTGGTTACTTCAAACGAAGTAGGAATTGGATAATCAAAGTTTGACTCCACAAATTCTTCCAATTCAGCTTTTTTCTCAAACGCTTGCTCTTTATTTTCTTTTTTACCTGAACTACAGTTAGTTAGAAGTATTCCTGATAAAATGATAAGTGCGATGTTTAACTTTAATTTCATAATTTCTAAGTTGATCCTCATATTAAGTTTCAAAAATAATTACACAATGTACTTAATAGTACTAAAATGAAATTTATTTTGCCAACGGAAATTGTATCTAATAAGTTTTATTCATCAATGGAATTCGTAACCCAACAGATAAATGGTATTATTCTTCACCATTTAAAAATAGAAAAACAGCTTTTAATGACCGTATGCTCTAATTTTGGAGCAAAACTTACCCATTTAAACTTTCAGGCAGGCGGAAAAAATATTCCTGTTTTGTGGGAGTTGACATTGCCAGAAATTAAATCAGGCGCATGGTGTAAAAGTGAAATTCTGTTTCCTTTCCCAAATCGGTTGAGAGATGGGCGTTATGAGTTCGAGGGGACCACCTATCAATTCCCTATTGATGAGCCTATTAATATGAATGCCATTCATGGTTTTGTGAATAATCGTCCTTTCGAGGTGAAGGAGATGGTTGTAAAGGATGATAAAGCCAAAATATCACTTCAACATGATTTTTTGGGAGACTTCAAGCATTACCCATTTGCTTTTAGCCTCACTGTATCTTTTGAATACGATTTGAATTTAAAGTCATTGAACACATCTTTCGATGTGGTAAATATGGGCGATAAAAAAATGCCTTTCGGTTTAGGTTGGCATCCTTATTTTAGCTTTAATAATGAACTCATTCATAAGATTAAAATGAAGTTGCCTGACGTTGATTTAATTGAAATGGATGAGAGACAATTGCCAACAGGTAAAAGGCATCCTTATCAAATTGAGCAAATTGACTTTGCGAAAGCCTATATGGATCATGGGTTTCATGTCGCTGATTTAATTCCGAAATATACTATCAGCGATGGATTTTTTAAACTTGATTTTGAAGCGGGAGATAAGCTTGAATACTTGCAAATATTTAATCCTAAAAATGATGAAGGTGTCGCTATTGAGCCTATGAGTTGTAATGTTGATGCGTTCAACAATAAAGACGGCTTAGTAGCATTGAAATCGGGCGAAATATGGTCAAGCCATTTCACGATAAATTTTTCAACTATCGAACAGTCTTGAGTTTCGGAATTCTTAGTCGAGGGCACAAATAGCTAGATATATTATTTCGACGGGTTTTTGTATTGATAATTGGTAACTCTTCGTTGCTTGAGGAGTATAACTTTGTAAATATCAATCCAGCGTAGTTTCAATAATGATCAATTAAAAATGACCTGGTTGATTGCGAAACGGTTGCAATAACACAAAAACCATGAAAAGGAAGCAAATACTCATCAGCTCTGCTGTTGTTTTAGGACTAATTATTACTTTTTTTACATTAAGAGGCGCCCAAAATGTTGTTGGAAATAATATTGTCGTTGATGTTCAAATTGGGGAGTTTATTATCGAAGTGAACACAACTGGCGAATTAGAGGCTAAGAACTCTACGGAAATAATGGGGCCTTCAAGATTGCGTAATTACCGCATCTGGAATGTAAATATTCAACGTATTATTCCAGAGGGAACTTATGTGAAAAAGGGGGAATTCGTAGCATCCCTAGATCCTTCTGATCTAACCAATAGAATGAAGGATGTTCAATTAGAATTAGAAGAGAAAGAGTCAAAATATATTCAAACGAAACTCGATACAACATTGCAGATGCGCGAAGCGAGAAATATGTTGATTAATCTAGGATATGAGGTTCAAGAAAAAGAATTAATTCTAGAGCAATCTCAATTTGAGCCCCCAGCTACGATTAAGCAAGCACAGATTAATGTTGAAAAAGCCGTAAGGGCTGTAAAGCAAGCCACAGAAAACTATCAAATCAGGAAACGTCAGAATATTGCGATAATGCAAGAAGTATCTGCGAAAAGAAGGAAGTCAAAAAATGAATTAGATGGAATGATGGAACTTCAACAATCTTTCAATATTCTGGCACCAGAAGATGGAATGCTCATTTATAGGAAGGGATGGGATGGCAAACCAATCAAAGAAGGAAGCCAAGTAAGCGCTTGGGATCCAGTTGTCGCCACCTTGCCGGACCTTTCGTCAATGAACTCCAATACGTATGTAAACGAAGTAGATATAAGAAGAATTTCGGAAGGCCAAAAAGTTGAAATTGGTTTAGACGCGTTTCCAGACAAAAAGCTTACCGGTAGAGTGACTAAAGTGGCCAATGTAGGAGAACAAAGACCAAACTCAGATGCAAAGGTTTTTCAAGTGACTGTGGAGATTGATGCGATAGATGATAACCTTAGACCCGGTATGACAACCAGCAATAAGATCATTACTAATGTGATAGAAAATGCCATTTTTGTTCCCTTAGAGGCCCTTCATGTTTTCCAAGATAGCGTTACTTATGTGTTTAAAAAAGAGGGTATGAGTTATCAAAAACAAGAAGTGTTTGTAGGAGAGACGAATGCCAATCATGCACAAATTAACCTTGGGTTATCATCAGGTCAGAGCGTATATCTGTCCATTCCGGAAAGTTCGGACAAAGATGATATCGCATTGTTGGTTGAGCTTGATGGTAAAAGAAATGGGGAAGATCTCTCCAAAAACGAGCAAAAAACGAATAGCTAATGCTTCAGAAGATATTAATGAATTTGGGTATTGCCGTAGAAGCGGTACTAGCCAATAGAATGAGATCTATACTGACGGCTCTGGGAATCATATTTGGTGTAGCAGCTGTCATTGCCATGTTAGCGATAGGTAATGGGGCTCAGCAAGAAATACTTGAACAAATCAAGCTCGTAGGGGTAAATAACATAGTTATCAGACCTGTCTTAGCGCAATCGGAAGAGATGTTAACAGATGAGGGGCTTAATAACGAGAAACAAAAATTCAGTCCTGGCCTTACCAATGACGATGTTGAGTCGATAGTACGAATTATACCAGATATTAAAATGATCAGTCCCGAGATCATATTAGATACCTACCTGATTAATAATGGTATCAGGCGATCGGCCAAATTGGTAGGAGTAGAGCCTTCCTACTTTGATATTTTTAATTTTAGTTTGGAAAAAGGGGAAGTTTTTTCCTCTCAACATTTAGAATATGGGGAGGCTGTTTGTGTCATTGGTAAGTCAATAAAAACTAAATTTTTCCCCACGGAAGACCCAATTGGAAAATACATAAAATGTGGAAATATCTGGCTCAAAGTGATCGGAATGCTGAGTGAGCGAATCATCAGCTCATCGAGTATGAGCAACTTAGGGATTCGAGATTACAATATGGATGTTTATGTTCCTCTCAAAACAATGCTGGTGAGATATGAAAACCGCTCATTGGTGACCGAAGAAATGCTTAGAAAGCAAAACATGGGCAGTAGAAATATGGGCGAAGAAAAAAAAGAAACGGTCGTTAATAAAAATTATCACCAACTAGATAGACTGGTTGTACAAGTGAGCAACACGGCATTGATGAGCCCAACGGCCGACATCATCAACAGACTTCTTCAAAGAAAACATTACGGTGTTATCGATTATGAAATAGAAATTCCTGAATTGTTGCTAAAACAACAGCAGCGGACAAATGATATTTTTAATTATGTTCTTGGAGCAATTGCTGGAATATCTCTATTGGTTGGAGGCATAGGCATAATGAATATCATGCTTGCCTCAGTACTCGAGAGAATCAAAGAAATAGGCTTGCGATTATCTCTTGGTGCGAAGAAATTTGATATTATAAATCAGTTTTTATTCGAAGCGATGATGATAAGCGTTTCTGGTGGACTCATCGGTGTTATTTTGGGTGTGTCGATCGCTTTAATGGTGAGCCAGATCGCGGACATTCCCACAGTGATAACCGCCTCTTCCATTGTACTTTCTTTCGGAGTTGCAGCGGCCGTAGGCCTAATATTTGGAATAGCCCCAGCAAGAAGAGCTGCATTACAAGACCCCATTCAATCATTACGCTATGAATAAAATATACCTATTGCTCATTTTAATTTTTTGGGCAAATGCAAATTTGGTAGGTCAGACGAGTTACTCTTTATACGAAGTGATTGAACAAGCAAAAAGTCAATCGATATCAGCAAGAGCAGCTGAGACTAGAAAGGAGAATTTTTACTGGCAGTACCGAAGTTTTAAGGCTAACTACAATCCGTCTCTCAATCTCATTGGTAGCCTACCAGAGTATAACAGAGACTATTTTAGTAATAGGCAAGACGATGGAGAGATATTATTTCAAAGTAGGGAGCAAATAAGTCCCAATTTACAATTGGCACTTGAGCAACCTATTTGGTTTACTGGTGGTCAAATAAGCATAAATACCCGTTTAAATCAATTTGATGATTTGGAAAAAGATGTTTCTCAATGGAATAACACCTTATTTAATATTCAATTAGTACAGCCCATCTTTGGTTTCAACGAGCTGTCATGGGATAAGCGAACTGAACCTTTGAGGTATGAAGAATCAAAAAGGACATATGTAGAGGAGATGGAATTTATCTCTCGGAGAACAACAGAATTGTTTTTTAATTATTTGGATGCTCAAATCAACCTTCAAATTGCTCGATTTAATCTGGCTAACAATGATACCATCTATCATATAGAAGAGGGAAGATATAATATTGGTACAACGTCAAAGGATAAGCTGTTACAAGTCGAATTGCAGCTGCTAAGGTCTAGACAAGACGTTTCACAGGCCCAGTTGGATCTGCAAACTTCAAACTTACGCATGAGAAGCTTTATTGGTTTAAGAGAAGCGATCAATGTGTCTTTATTACTTCCAGAGGTACTTCCTGACTTTGAGATTGAGCTGGACAGGGCGTTAGCTTATGCCCAACAAAATCGTTCGGATTTTATTGAATTCGAAAGACGCAGGATTGAAGCGGACCGAAATTTAGCCCAAGCCAAGGGCAGTAGGTTCCAAACGAATCTTGTAGCTTCTTTTGGGTATAACAACGCTGGGCCAACACTGAGCGAGACTTATAATGAGCCGAATAGCCAACAAAGGATTAATGTTTCGTTGAATGTACCAGTGTTGGATTGGGGAAGATCGAAATCTAGAATTCAGACGGCTTTGGCAAATCAAAAACTGGCAGAATATACTTTGGATCAAGAAATTCAAAATTTTGAGCTGGAAATTATTACCCAAGTAAGTCAATTTGAAGTATTAAGAAACCAAGTGGAGATTACCAAAAAATCTGATGAAGTAGCTCAAGAAAGATATGAAGTAGCTCAGAACAGATATCTTATTGGTAAAATTGATATTACCAATTTAAATATTGCTTTGACGGAGAAGGATAATGCCCGAAGAAGCTATATCAATGCACTAAGAACCTTTTGGATTGCTTTTTTCGATTTAAGAAGACTTACGCTTTATGATTTCAGTAATGGGGAATTACTGTATCAAGATAAGGATTGATAGCTTTGCGCCATTAATGACCTCAATTTTATGACTTTACGACCTTTTCATTTAGCTATTCCTGTTCGAGACATTACCGAAAACAGAGACTTTTACGGTAAAACTCTTGGTTGCGAGGAGGGAAGGTCCTCTAGTCAATGGGTAGATTTTAATTTTTTTGGACATCAACTGGTGATCCATACGTCAGACCAACTAAGCGTTGCAGTCCATAATCCAGTAGATGGGCATGCAGTTCCGATTCCCCATTTTGGCGTTGTGCTTGAAATGGATGATTGGAAATCATTGTCTTTGCGTCTTATAGAGGCCAGCGTAAAGTTTGTCATTGAACCATATATTAGATTTGAAGGCGAGCCGGGTCAGCAAGCAACAATGTTTTTCCTCGATCCAAGTGGAAACGCTTTAGAGTTCAAAGCGTTTGAAACGCCAGACAGCCTTTTTGCAAAATGAGTGTGTTACCAAAGTATAGAACACTGACAACCGAAGAGTTGCATTCACTGGAAAAGGAGTTTATCGATTTTCTAATAGTGAATGGAATTATGGCAGATGACTGGGAAAAAATGAAGGATGAAAACTCAGTGGGAGCCGACGATATCATCACCCTGTTTTCTGATGTTATTTTAGAAGGGATTCTTAGAAAGACCATGTTTTTGGAATTTAAAGAAAGGACTTCTATCAAGGCTTTTCAATGTTTAAACGAAAAAATTGTCTTAGTTGGACTTGATGGAAATGACAGTCTTGATTTGATGAAACACGAGGATTTGAAAAATGCTATGATCAATCCTCCAAAAGGATTTAAGATTTATTCCACAGAAAAGCCGTACAATACTACTCGGGAAGAAGAGCTGTTTAAAATGATTCAATCCGGTTGTGCTATTTCTGATGGGGAAATTTTTGAGATCTTAAGTTTGGCAATGGTGTAAAAGCTATCTTCCACTTTAGATAATTAAGTTGAGCAATTAGAAACTTTTTTTTGATTGATTGAATAAATTTAGTTTTTAGACATACCTCCAAACACGATTATTTCATCTGTATATCTTGATGGTTCACTGAAAATATAATTCATTCGATAGATTTGTTACATGAAGATAACAGATGATCATTTATCTACAATTTATACTTGAATGAATTGAGCGTCTTTAAAAAAAATATCGAATCAAGTTTTTATTATTTTATCGTTCTGACTCACATAGTCGGATTGATATCAGCAGCACACTTGTCAGTAAGTCAAGGCCTGAATCCTGAAAAACATCTAAGCCAATATGTCTTATCAAGCTGGAATACGGAAGATGGGCTTACTTCCGAATCTACAAATGACTTATTACAAACTGAGGACGGATATATTTGGATTGCCACTTATACAGGACTTCACAGGTTCGATGGTTTAAACTTCAAAATATTCAATTCTCAAAATAGCAATATCCCCTCTTCGAATGTACTTCGATTAGCGCAAGATCAAAATGGAGAATTGTGGCTTGGTACTTTGCACGGGCTTGCAAAATTCAAAAACGGTCAATTCTATACTCCGGAAGCTCTTTTACCAACAAAATTTATCAGTGTAGAAGATATGCTCATTAATAAGAATAATGATATTTGGTTTAGTAGCAAATCAAATAGCTTGTTCTACTATAAGGACAGTGTATTAAGAGACTTTAATGCGACATTTATTGAGTCGTCAAGTACCATTTTAGCTATTGAGGAGGATAATAATGGAGATGTTTTCTTTGGTACAGATGACTCCAAGTTGTGGAAATATTCTTTAGCAAATGATACAATTATTCAGATTAGCTTAGACATTCATGTCAACGGAATCAACTGCTTGCTCTCAGATGAGGAGGACCTATTGATAGGGTCTGGATCTGGTCTTTATGTTTATAAGAGTGAAGGAATTATTAAAAATACAGATATTGAAGATGTTTCGATAACAAGCCTAAAGAAAGATTTGAATGGTAACCTTTGGCTTGGTACTGTTAAAGGATTAATTCGATTTAATACCGATACAAAGTCTACATATATGCTCTCCGAAGAGAAGGGACTTCCGAATAATATCATTCGACAAATCATATTTGATAAAGATCAAAATTTATGGGGAGGAACATACAGAGGTGGTATTTTTCATTTGACTGATGGTTTGGCTACCACTTTTTCCGAAAATGATGGACTTTCAACAGACATTATTTCGAGCGTGGGTCAATTATCCGAAAACACCTTCATCTTCGGTAATGAAAATGGAAAGCTCGATTTACTTCGTAATGATGAGATTACCTCATACAATGAAAAAATATCATTACCTGAGGATCGATTGAAGCATGTTTTTGTAGACAAAAGTAAACATGTTTGGGTAAGCACATATGGAGGGTTATATCGACTTGATGGTGCCAAAGTCCGCAAATACAACACAAGCAATGGGTTTCCTGATAATTACATTCGGATGGCCTTTCAGGATAGTGAAAATAATATATGGATAGGGACTAAAAATTCGGGGCTTATTAAACTTTCGGAAGATGGAGAGGTAATCAACAGCGTAAGGCTAGAAGATGGTCTTACGTCAAATTATATTATGTCCATTGCTGAAGATGAGAATAACTTTTTGATTGTGGGGACAATAAATGGAATAAACTATCTAGAAAATGGACAAGTAACTAAAAATTTGACTGTTGAAAATGGATTACCTTCTAACTTTTCGTTCTCAACACTGTCAATAGGTGATGATTTATGGATTGCGTCAAATGATGGTCTTATTTAGTGTCTGTACGGAAACTAATGACAGGTGATTTAAATATCATTATTCGAGGATCATATCGCATTATTTTAATTGGTTTTTATGTCTGTTGACCCGCACCTAATACTTGTGCTTTTCAATTTCAGTTTTTAGGTCTCTTCTAGGTTATTTTTATTTGTTTTTTTTGATAGGGACATACCTATCCCTGTCAAATGAT
>Ga0208646_1001152_pt1 | contig 13623 bp, 9 predicted proteins | sample AntAceMetag02UK8_FD_184762 | JGI IMG/M metagenome (GOLD analysis project Ga0208646, IMG submission 184762) | Saline lake microbial communities from Ace Lake, Antarctica - Antarctic Ace Lake Metagenome 02UK8 (SPAdes) (version 2) | ecosystem: Environmental > Aquatic > Non-marine Saline and Alkaline...
GTGAATCACTAAGAAAAAACATCAAACTAAAAGGTTGAAAATTAACTAAATTGCCTTTGAAAATATCGTGAAAATAGTGGCACGGTATCATCATCACAGGTGGCACTGTATCACCGGCATACATACATTGCTATTATTGACCTTAAAGTGATTTGACTTTGGCCCAAACAATAATCTATAGTCTTAATGCCTTCCTTGGCTCCTAAATGACTCAATAGACGATGAGCTTCCTTAATACATTCCCATGTCAATGAATTATTAGTTGGGTAATGAATATTACTCTTTACCACTGTACCGTCTAGCTGTCAAACCTTCTATTCCCTCTTCAATAGCTATTTGATTACGCGCAATCAAAGTATCTTGTAAAGAACTTTGTTTAACCTTCGAAATATACCTTTGCCATACTTGAAAGTTGTAAGGCTTGCGTTCATCTAGTTTGATAAAAGGCATATCCTTGAATCTAATTGTGCCTACTTTAACTACCTGTAAGTAAGCTTAGTAAGCTCTTTATAGATAGCAGCTCGAACAACTTGTTCTACTGTAGGAGTATCTTTCCTACCGAAATCACTCTTTTGTAACCTAACGGAATATCGGCCTGTAATAAAGATAATAGTTTGGGTTTACGCTCTAAAATACTATCTATCAGTGCTAATTCGGGGATCTTAGACCAGTCGGATCGCTTAAACTTTAACAACAACCCATTAAAAAATTTCAAAGATACCTTTTCATAAAAACAAGCTAATCCCTTATATACACTCGCAATTTAATGATAACCAATTACTTATCTATTTATAGACAGACCCTAGTTAGTATCAATATGACAATAAAGGACTATCCTCTTGGCGCTATATTATCTAAAAACGACCAAGCTTTTTCCTGCTTTTCTATTGAAGGTCATATATTGTCCTGGATTAAAAGATTTTCAGCTCTTTTTAGTTGAATTATTACGCTTTACAAAGGATCATCAGATAATAGATCGATAAACTAAGTCTTACTTTCACAAAGAGTTTGGATATTTGGGACTAATTCAAAACCCTTTCAGAAAACCCATTTTTAATCAAAAGCTACGGTCTATTTATGAAGCGTAAAATGAAAGAATTGTTAATGTTTGTTCTCAAACCTTACAACAAACTGAGGTACGGAAATAAACAGAAAATATTTTGCATCGGAAAGAATAAAACCGGAACCACCAGTATGTCTGTTTTTCTTAAAAAACTAGGCTTTAAAGTAGCTCCTCAATGGCCAGCAGAGCTTCTAATTCATGATTGGGGAAAAAGGAATTTCAGTAACATAATTAATTATGTCAAAGTAAGTGGTGTAGCATTTCAGGATGTCCCGTTTAGCTTAGCAGAAACTTATCAAGTAATGGATAGCACATTTCCTAATAGTAAGTTTATTTTGACAGTGAGAGACTCCCCTGAAACTTGGTATCATTCATTAACTTCCTTTCATTCCAAACTATTTGGCAATGGGCACCTTCCTACTAAAGAAGATTTACAAAATGTAGATTATATGTATAAGGGCTTTGCTTGGGAGTGTAATAGATTAATTCATAATACCCCTGAAAGTGACCCTTACAATAAGAAAATGTTAATACAGGAGTATACAGACTATAACGATGAGGTGATCACATATTTTCAGAATATGCCTGAAAAACTCTTAGTAATCAACTTGAAGGAAGAAAATGCTCATCAACAAATCGCTGATTTTTTAGGCCACAAAGGAGATGTAGTAAACATTCCTTGGGTCAATAAGACTTAAGTCATAAAACAGAACAGGTATTGGTATAGTGCGCATTACGACTTATAACAGGTCTGTGATGCTAAAAGGTGCCTTGGACTAAGTACTAAAGCAATCTTATAAGCATTTGGAAATCCTAATTATCGATGACTGCTCCCAAGATGGCACTCCAGCGCAAATGAGCCAGTAGCTATCGTCATATCCAATACATAAGAAACGTCAAGTAACAGAGGAGCGTGTTACTCTCACAATCAAACTATTAGTGTGGTTAATGGAGCGTATATAACCAGATTGTATGACGATGATTATTTTCTATTGAACTTGGATATCAAGTGGCAAATTGATGAAAATTTCATTTCGATAGAGCCAAATAGTTGGATTCGTTTATAATCTACCCACCTTGATTATGCTAAAATCGTTCTCTTAATCACTAATGATTTTTTTAATCGTCGGTTGAAAAATTAAAAATACCGAAGTGAGGAAAAAACCTAAAAGAGTCACGGCAAAAACAATTAAAATGTTGGGAGAAGACGGGTCCAACGGAACTATCACAGGCTGCAACACAGTAAACACAGGCGTTTCTTGTTTCAACTCTATCCCCTTTTGTTCGTACTGCTTTGCAAGACTTTGATAGAGACTGTAGGCTAAGCTATATTCATCTTGAATATTGTTTCGGTCAATATTTCCAATGGCCGAATATATGTTTTTGTTACCATCTCTATATTCAGCAGCCCTTCTTTGCCAGTAGGAATATTTTTGTTTTGCTTCTTTATATCGCGAATTAATAAAGTCCAGATCACTTCTAAGCTTTTGAATTTTATAGTTTGTAGATATTTCCGTGATCTTATCCTTGATGATTAGTGCTATGTCCGCAGAAGCTTGCCTGTCAGGCATAGTTACGGAGATAGTAATCAACCCATTGGTTTTATTCGTATTAATCGAAAGGCGTTTCTTAAAGTCATTCAAAGCCTTTGACTGATAAGAAGTAAGGTCAATTTTAGGATTATTCGAAGGGGGTAAACTTACTATTACCTTCTCTTCTTGATCCTTGAAAATAGCTAGTATCAGTCCGGGTAGACCGAGGGTGTACTTCTTAATATAATCGACTGGCTTGATGAACGGATGTTCCAAAAAATAGGACTCAATCGATCTTCTATTTTTAGTATCGATTTCAAAAGAAACAGAATCTTGGTAGACCTCTATCAAAAAGGGGAGACTACTAAGTACATCTGGATATAAAGTCGAAGGCAATCCATTAGGGCTTTTATTGACTGGTAAGTCTATTCCTGCAAGGCCTGACAAACTACCAAGCCCTGAAATAACACCAAAATCGTTATCCTCTATTTCTGATAATAATGTAAGTGTTGCTTCATACTCCTTGGGCGTAGTAAAATAAAGAATAAGCCCAATGAATAAGAAAACTGCTGATACTTTAAGAATCAAGCCTTTTCTCCTCCATAGAAAATTCAATATTTCTATCAAGTTAAACTCTTCCATTACCATAGAATTTTATTGAAAAACATTTATTCTCACCGCTAATTTCGTGATATCAGTAAAATTAATGGAATCGTAGCTGTCGCTGTTGTCAAAACATCTCTAATAAGCTGATTCCAATTGACTGGAGTCCCATTTTTTATCTTTTTATCTTTCTGTATTTTATTCAAAGCATAAATTACTCCTCCTGGCCTAACCTTTGGATAATGCTTAACAAATAAGATCCTCGAGGTTCTGGAAACTTCTCGATTAGCCTGCAAAACGTAAGTTCTTTTTCTTGATGCTGAGTCAGAGAATCCGTTCGCATATTTATTTATATAAAATTTAGCAGATTTATTTGGTATCCATGGTGCGTTAATATTTGAACTGCTATCTACGGGGTAATCAATTGCTCCTTTAATAGAAACAAAATATTCTATCTTAGGAACTGAAATTACATCTCCTCCTTTGAGAATATAGTTAAAAGTAGATTCTTTAAGCTTCAGCGCATTGTCAAGCTTCAGTACAATATTTCCTAGACCATTAGCTTCTCTGTAAAATACTGCGGCACTTTCTTGCGCAACACTTGTTAAACCTCCTGCTCTCTCAATTAAATCAGATATTTTTTCATCTTCTTTGTTTAGCGCATATTGACCTGGGTACTTCACCTCGCCAGATAACGTTACTACATCATTGGTAATCAAATAGGGCCTTTTCCTTACAAATACCCGATCAAATGGCTCTAATCTGATTTGAGAAACTTCATCATTTATAATGTTATTGTTTTCAACACCAACGTTCACAAAAATTGAGGCAGCTTCAGCCTGCCCCGACAACCTATCTAATCTAGATATTTCAATTCTTGAATCAGCATAATACTGAAGTCCGCCCGATAAAACAATCGCATCATAAAGGGTCATACTCGTAGAATAAATTAATGCTTGAGGATCCCTTACTAACCCAAAAACTTCCAACTGATAGCTGTCTTCGAATTCATCCAGCGCAAAAATTCTGATTAGATCCTTATTGGCTAACTTAAATTCATCTTTATCAACGAAAGTTGAATCATTCAAAGATATTTTGATGTACTCTTTTTTTAGACCCTTAGTTCTAACAATATATGCTAAGTGAGTGTAGGCATTTTGCTTAAGCCCATTTGCCCTTTTTATAAGATCTGAAACCGATTCGCCTTCAATAAACTCATACCTACTTGGAATATTGACAGAACCTATAATATCAATGTAACTTGTAATATTTTGATCGATCTTCTCTATTTCAATGGCGTCTCCATCATACAGTTTTAAGTCCAAAGCATTAGTTATAAGACTATCCAAGTCCACGTCCATAAAAACGAGGTATTGATTGTCTATGTATCTTTTAATCTGGATATTTTTCAAAAATGCATCAGAAGTATAGCCTCCGGCAAATTCTAATATTTTATTGATCCCCTCTCCTGCCAATAACTCATATTTCCCCGGTCGTTTCAATTCTCCTCGTATGTCGACTATATTTTTTGAGACAGGAACATAGATAATATCGCCATTCTCCAAGTAAAAATCTTGTTGATTTATAGGAGACATCAGGTAATCATAAACATCTAGCGTGTGTATTTTTTTTCCATCTCGGAGCACAACGATATCTCTTAATGTCCCTGATTTGGATGGACCTCCGCAGACGGTTAAAGAATTAAAAAGGCTATTGACCGCTGGTATTTTATAAGTACCTGGCCTTTCGACTTCACCCACAATACTAATATCTATTTCTCGTGAATAACTTAATGTAATCTCATAAGAAGAACTTCGAGTATCATATACATCGCCAAATCGGGATAAAAGAAGTGATTTCGCGTGCTCAAACGTGACACCTCTCAAATAGATTCTATCAATATCAGCATCCGAAATACCTCCCCATTTCTGAATCGTATAACTACCGTTAAAATCTGAAACTCCCCAAATGTTTACGGATATAACATCCCCTACTCCAAGGGTATAATTTTCAGGTGCTGTTCTATCAACCGTTTTTTCAAAAAAATTAATATTTCCATTTTTAAAGATTGACTTACCAAAGGTGTTGTCAGTAGAGTCATTGATATTTCTTTGAGTCGTCAAAACATCAATTTGTTGATCTGGTATTATCGTTTTTTCCAATAGTTGTTCCTGTTGCTTTCCCGTATTAATAGTCTCAATATTTTTATTCTGTATATCGCTATATCTAAGACGAAGTTTACTTAACTCTAACTGAGACAAACCACTTAACCCAAGCAAATTGAAAATTTCACTATCATTATAACCTCTGGAATTTCCTTTTTTTATTAATTCTTGCAATTGAAGATCCGAGAGGTCGTCAATCCTAATTTCAGAAAGATTGTCCACTCCAAGTAACCTCGAGATATTCTCAGGAGACTGACCATAAACATTTGTTGAAAAAGTAAAAAGAAGTAGCATTCCAAAATGTATTACACTAGAACGGTAATTAATATGACCTATCATTAACAATACTTTTAGTTTTATGGAAATTTTTGTGGTGTGAAATGTCTGTTATGACTCAAAATTAACAAAGTAAAATAGGTTACTCAAAAAAAAGTATGTTTACTCTTTAGTTTGTTTAGTTCAGAGTTCATAAAATCGAAGTAATTGAGGTAAAAGGTGATATTGATTAATAACCCGACAAACTATGAATACAAAATAAGAGACACTAAAGTAATCAAGTTCCCATAACCCCAAGGTCATAGGGCAAGTATGGCTGGCTACTCAAAGAATCAATTACAATTAAGAGCCTAACAATTCCTTTTTTTCTCAAATTCTAGATCCCTCCGACCGGCGATCTATTTATCCTAAAAAATTAATTTAAATAAACTTTACTTGATCATGGCTGGCGATCTTCATCGCCATGTTTTTTAATTGCCATTGAGGTAAATGCTCGCCAATGATCTATAAACAAAGAACTGTTTCCTCTTGGAGTGGTGAGGCAAAGGAAGCATGAAATTTGAGATATTGCGTTTGATCAATGGGCTGTGAAAAGACTAATAATTATAGAATAATTTGACATTTATGTCAAACGATCGAGGGGAATTTGGCGAGCGCCTCATAAGATTTCCTCCGTTCGCTCTGACATTTTCCCGTGATTGATAATGACCGCATTATTACATATTGGCAGCAAGTTTTTTAGTAACAGCTAAAAGCAACAATATTTAGCGTTTGTCCATCATCTCCGATCTCTGCATTCTGCTCATTTACTTGACGCCCATTCTATGGAAGTTCACATTTTTCAAACTACGCAAGCCTTGATCTCAAACATTTTGAATCAGACATATACTTTATGGACAAGCGCTATTTAGATACTCCTCCTAGGATAAGTTCTCAGTAGAAGCGAAAGTTGTATCCCAATCATCAATCTTGATTTCACTTAGCTTTTGACAGATTCTCCGCACTATTAAAATCCTATTTCATAATAATTAGGATCTGAGCCTTAACTAGGGCTTTTGCGTCTACCTTTGAGCTGCAATAACAATGAGCAATAAATGTTAGATTATGTGATAGTTGGTGGGGCGCAAGCAGGGTTATCTATGGCTTACCATTTAAAACAAATGAAGAAAAAGTTCATCGTTATTGATGGCGGAGAGGAAATTGGTGCGTCATGGCTAAGCCGATGGGACTCCCTGAAATTATTCACCCCAACAGAGTACAATCATTTGCCTGGCCTAAAATTCGATACGCCTAAAGGATATTATCCAAGTAAATTTGAAGTTGCCGACTACTTTAAATCATATGTAGCCGAATTTGAGATCCCTGTACAACTCAACACCTTGGTTACCTCGGTAAGTAGAACAGAAACAGGGTTCGATGTTAGCTATGAAGGTGGAGAAATGGTAGCGAAAAATGTCATTGTGGCTACTGGACCATTCCATATACCCTACACGCCACCCTGTCATACAAAGATCTCGGATAGCATCAATCAATTGCATAGCAACAATTATAAAGGAACGCATCAGCTACAGGACGGAGAAACATTGGTCGTTGGCGGGGGAGATTCGGGATATCAGATTCTAAACGAGATATCAAAAGATGAATCAAGAACTGTTTATTTTTCCGGTGATACCAAAGTCAAATCAGTCCCTCAGCAAGTTTTAGGCAAAACATTATGGTGGTGGTTTACATTGATTGGTTTTTTAAGTTTTAATAAGTACAGCTGGATAGGTAAAAAAATCAATTCCATCACCCAACCAGTGATCGGTACGGATGTCAAGGAAATATTGGCTAGAGAGAACGTACTCCCTACCGGCAGAACCAAAGATGCGTTAAATGCCGAGGTTGTTTTTGAAAATAGCAAAATCTCCTCGATCAAAAATATTGTATGGGCGACAGGTTATCGTCCAAACTTTAAATGGATTGAAGGATTGGAGCTCGATGCTGATAATTATCCTAAAAACTACCGAGGCGTCAGTAACATAGAAGGGCTGTATTTTATTGGCTTGCCATGGATGTACACGCGCGGGTCTGCTACTTTGGGTGGAGTATCGAAAGATGCCAATTATTTAGCCGATCTTATCAGTAGTCAAACTAACAGTTAGCTTTTAAGACCCATCGAAGTAAATCTCTGTGAAGAATCTTTCTGCTTATATCCTTCTTCCTTTCAGCTTAAAGCTTAACTCATACATTTGTTAGACAACACAAGCGTTTTAACTGACCTTTTACCAGTGAGCTCCTTCTTGTGATAGATACGTATTACATAAATTCATTCTTAGCGAGAAAATAATAAGTGAGCTTATCTAAACTCGCAGCTACGATAGACGCGGGTCAGGGAATCAAAATGTCTCCTTTTTGAGAATTCATTTCCAATCGAATTTTCTACTTTTCAGCTAATAGTTTTGTCCCCTTCGCATTGAGTTTGTCAAAGTTGTTGGCATAAGTGTAGTAGCCAAAGTTATATTCTCGAATGATAAATTCTTCATCTATAAATAGTGTTATTGGGGAAGTATTTGGAATTCCATATTTGACACGTATTTCTTTACCGTCCTTAATTATTTCAAAGTCGATTTTTGTATTCCCATGGAATGGTCTATTGTATTCATAATATCCATTTTCATTTGGATAAATTCTTAAACTATACTTAGTAGTATCAGTATTCATAAGCTCTTCCGCACTTTCATCCAGAATAGATATTAATTCGAAATTATATTGGCCATTTTCTTTGATAATTTTGTTCAGATCAGCTGTTTCTTTTATACATCCACCGCAGTATTTGCTCCAAAAAAGGAGCATAATATTTTTGCCCCTTTTATTTTCAAAATTGAAGTCTTTCCCATTCAATGTCTTTGCTTGAAAATTGATTGCCTTTTTTCCAATTAAAGAATCGAAAGCAAAATTTTCAAGCGTCTGAGCGATTGAAAAGGACATGCAAACACATATCAAAAGCGATGATAATTTGATAGACTTTCCTATGTTCATTGAGTTAAATTTGACAAGTGATTTTCATCAATGCAACATTAACTGTCGTCATTATTATACCGTTAGTAAAGTAGATAAAAAAGACCTCCAAACCCTACCCTTTTTTGACGTTTATAAGTATTCATCCTTTAGAAATTAATCTTTTAGCAAGTGCGTAACACTAACAACGGTAAAAAGATTGGGTGATAGGAAAGCATAGATTATATCTACGCTTCTTTAATCACGACCTCCTTACTCATCAATAACAGGAAGGTTGAATTCCTGAAAAGCACTGTTTTCTTTCATTAGCTTTTCTATCTCACTGCTTTTGCGTGGTGCATCGTCTGACAATAATTCAATGCCCTCAGCAGTGATTAGATAATCATCTTCTATGCGCACAGGGATGTTCCACCATTTCTCGTCGCACGGACTGCCATTAGGAATATAAATACCGGGCTCAATGGTGATAACCATCCCTGCTTCTAACAGATCATAAGTACCCAAATCGTGAACATCCAAACCAATGTGGTGACAACAGCCGTGTGGATAATACCAGTGGCGACCGGTCGCAGGATTGATTAAATCCTCCGCTGTTAAGCTTTTAACAATACCCATGGCTAACAGTCCCTTATTAATGACCGCCAGCGTAGTATCATAAAGTGCAGAAAATTTAACGCCTGCTTTAGCAATGGACATAGCCGCTTCTTGTGCTTCGTATACAAAATCGTAAATGATCTTTTGCTCTTTACTGAATTTACCGTTCACAGGGATCGTTCTGGTAACATCCGCTGTGTAGCCATGATACTCCGCCCCTAAGTCCATCAAAATAAGTTCCCCGTCCTCAATGGCAGGATTGTAATTATCTATATAGTGCAGGATACAGCCGTTATGCCCTGCTCCAACAATGCTTGGGTAGCCTTCGAATTCTGCTTTGTATTGCTTAAAGATAAATTCATGCATGCCCTGCACCTTAAATTCTGATAACCCGGGCTCCATAGCTTTCATTACTTCCGCTTGACCTATGGCAGATATGCGGATAGCTTTGCGCAGCAAGTCCAGCTCTTCCTCTGTCTTAATTCCTCTGATGGGTGCGAGCAATTCGTTCAACAAGGTGGTGTTTAAATTATTGAGTTGAGGCTCTAACTCGATACTTAGCGTTTCCGTATCTGGGTAATTGGCTTTGACTTTAAACTGGGCAATTAAATCATACAAATCCCCTTCCTCCGAGGTATTTCTCACATCCTCCTGAAAGTCTTGAAAAAGTACTTGATCAAATTCGCTGAAGTCAATCGGAAATTCTTTGAAATCAGCATTATATAACACCGTGGCTATGGCCAGTTGCTCCACTGCCTCTTCAGGACTTATTCGCTTGCCGTCATAAAGTTCTTTCAGTGCATTTCTTCCCCTGACAAAAAGTAATTCATTGAACAGCTTTCCGCCGGTGGCTTGATCTTCAGAAAAAATCAATAGTACACTATGTGGCGCATTGTGTCCCGTGAGATAATGAAAATTAGGGTCTTGATGGTAATTGAAATTAACATCATTAGCTCTATTGCGGATGGCATTGGAAAAGAAAACAGCAACACTGTTCTTGGGCATTACCTTTCTGAGCTCCGCTCTCCTACTTTGATGGAAATCAGACGACAAATAATCATCCGGTTGCTGTGCATGTAGTACCGCTGAGCATAAAACAGCCAGTGAAAAAGATAGAATAATAGTGCGCGTTAGGTTTTTCATGATTGTGGCAAAGCTTAATTTTCATCAATTAAACCCTTTTTTAGGATAAGGAAAAGAGATTGGCGGATTATTGATTTTGTAATGATGTAGATGGTGATTGGCGATGCTTGTTTATGCCATTATCAACGACTATTCTTCAATCCTTCCTGTACTTAATGCGAAAATCGGCGGATTTAGGTTATAGTAATTGTATGATCGCCTTCGTTAAATTTCGAGTTCTTGTACCATGGTAAAAGTAGCGGTACATATTGTCTGGATAAAATAAGTTTGCTCCTACGTATTCCAAACCAAATAAAGTTTAAATTTTGAAAGGATCTATCAGCATGAATCGTTTCTATATGGAATCCATGAAATGATTACACAAATAAGCGCAAACGTCAAAGCCTTCATCAGACATTATCAATCCTCTCCTGATATCCTGAGCGTTCAAAAGTCCAGATGAGATAAATGCGAATACTAACCGTATATTTTTCATGGATTAAAATTATTAGAAATAACGTCTTAATATTGTTAGTATGGGAGTTTAAGAAACTGAATTTTCGGTCTTGCCAAATTTGCTTAACGAACTAATCTTCATTTTACCACCAAAGTTACCTGATCAATAAAACCCCATTCTTTCATAGCTGCTGTTATATTTCGTCTATTTGTCTAAAAATTCAGTGGAAATTTTCGTGCCAGAACTGAATGATAAGCATTGATCAGTTGTCATAGCTGTATATCTTTTTAGTAGGTCATTGTTAAAGTCAGCATATTCAGAAGTTGGTGATTCATCTGTTACAATTCCTTCATTAAAGGTAAATGGAGGTGGAGGAGGAGGTGGGGAAAGATCATTATCCGGCATAATCATAGGAGTTGGAATATTCTTGTATTGTTTAATCTCAAAACCGATAATTAAGTAGGTATTCCCAAGTTTGAACATTTTCAAACAATTACCAACGTCAACTTGATTGACAAATACTGTGTCAGATTTAAAATCTCCTTTTAGAATGGAGTCGACCTTGACCAGTACGTCTGCGCCTTCTCCTCGTTCATTAAGGAATTCAAGTTCTGATTCAAGATAAAATACGTTCTTCAATGGAGTTCCAATGAAGGCAAAGTCGACTTCCTCTAGCGTCTCGGAAAAATTCGTTCGATCCGGGCTTACGCATTCACATGCGAAAGATTTAACTGTCCAAAAGGATAATATAATAAAAGTTACTATTCGCATAATATTATATAACGTTTTGTTAATGAAAAGTATGCTATTAATAAGCCCTCAACTTTCGGTTAAGCACAAAGTTTGATACGAGCCAAAGGCCTTGAATTTACTGTTATTTCGCCTATTTTTCATCTACATTGTTATCTACTGGCTTTTCTCCAGTCTTTAGTATGTAGTTCGGTATCATTTCGTTTGGTGGTGTACTTTTCCCATAAAGTGCATATGAATTGTAATTTCCGCCCGTAAACACGGTAATCATATCCAGTTCAGGCCAAATATTGATTTTTTGTCCACCGTTACCCGAAGCTAAATACGAATTGTATTTTTGTCCTTCAATAACAAAATATTTATGTTCCCACAAATACCCATAATCTCCTTTGTCCATATCAAATGTTTTGCTAATCCAACTTTCGGGAATTATTTGTTTGTCTTTCCAGATACCGCCATCTTTAAATAGCTTCGCCAATTTTATCAAGTCTCTAGGCGTAATATACATTTGACTAAAATGAGTTCTACTAGCCTGATTCGGTTCAAAAGTCCAAACGTAATTTGAGATTCCCAAGGGGTTAAATAGGCTCTCTTTTGCAAAATATTCGATGTTTTTATTTGTTACTATCTCAACTAAACTACCTAAAGTCAAAGCGCAACCTGTGCAATAGGATGATGATTTCCCAGACTCTGCGACCATCGGTAAATCGAGAGTGTACTTTACCCAGTCCTTGCTTTCCATCATTGATTGTTCGTTTCCTTTGCTCTCAACGTTATTATTTTCACAGTCCATACCGTGTCGGTACATTAAGAAGTTTTCTATAGTAATTTCTTTTTTCCTGTCATCCAAATTGGCTATTTCTGGGTATCTCGAATTGAAATAGGGCAAGAGTTTGTCTTTTTCACTTTTTATTAATCCTTTCTCAACGGCAATTCCAAGAATTCCGCCAATGAACGGTTTTGTGGCAGACCTTAATTGATGCGGTGTGTTTTCATCATAACCGTAGAAATATTCTTCAAGTACCAATTTGTTATTCTTGTAAATCAAGATGCTGTGAACATCGGGAAATTTTCCTTTTATGGTTTCTTTGACCATATCGATTATAGGTTCGGGATTTTTGAATTCCTCTTCTAAACTGCCCGTTTCTAGTCCATCTGTGGTTTTTTTGGGTTTGTGATAAACGTAGTTATCGGGATTATGAAATAATTCTTTTCTCGGGAACATTTCCGTTTTTTCAATTTCGGAAGTAATTAGTTTAAATTCTAGTCCGTCAGTTCTATAACCTTTAACTCGATTGGATTTGTCTCGTTCAAAAACGACTGGAACATCCTGAATATTGGTAAAACTATCCAAGGCGATATGTTTTAAAGGGTATTTCGCATTATCTACGATTGCATAAAGTGTTGTGTCAAGTTCAGACGCTACAATGTCGAGCGTAGTTTTATCTACATATTCATAGTTCCCTTCATATTCCAAAAGCTTTTCATAATCCGATTTTTCTTTCGGTGATGAACATCCAATTATTAAAGGAATCAGAAATAATAATTTTTTCATATGATTGTTCTTTTATTAATTAAGGGGCTAATACACCATTTGGATCATTTTTAAAATACACTGCTCATCAATTTAAAAAAGTGATTAAGCTTTCCGAATTAGAAAAGGACAAATTGAATGCAGCGAATAAAAGTCATGAGTTCTGGCAAAGAGATTCTTTAGCCATTGAGTTATACAGCCAGAAGGTGGCATATCAAAAGCTAGATTATATCCATCTTAATCCAATGGCCAAAAGTGGAATTTAGTCTCTGACCCAATAAAATATCATTATTCATCTGCTCTATTCTATGATAGGGGCGATTCCCCGTTTTCATTTTTGAAACATATAGGCGAGGAGTTTTGATTTAGACACTTTGTGTTGTATTAGCCCCCTAATTAATCGGACTTAATTCTAGATAAAAATCAGTAATTATGTCAGAGATGCAAAAGCGAAAATTTAGTAAAGAAGAAAAGCTCAAGATATTATCAGAGAGCAAAATTAAAGGGGTAAAAGTAACGCTGGCTAA
>Ga0208646_1001160_pt1 | contig 13512 bp, 14 predicted proteins | sample AntAceMetag02UK8_FD_184762 | JGI IMG/M metagenome (GOLD analysis project Ga0208646, IMG submission 184762) | Saline lake microbial communities from Ace Lake, Antarctica - Antarctic Ace Lake Metagenome 02UK8 (SPAdes) (version 2) | ecosystem: Environmental > Aquatic > Non-marine Saline and...
CTTCCAAATAATCTTGAAAAAAATGGTCAATATTTTGGTCTAAAAGTTCAAGGTGATTCAATGATTGAAGCTGGTATTAATGAAGGTGATACAGTTATCATAAAAAGATCTGATACTGCAGATAATGGTAAAATTGTAGTAGCTTTAATAGATGAACATGAAGCAATGTTGAAAAGAATTAGAAGAAAAGGAAAAACTGTAGCACTTGAAAGTGCTAATAGAAATTATGAAACCAAAATATTTGGTCCAGATAGAGTAAAAGTACAAGGTGTTCTTGTATCTTTATATAGAAACTTCTAAGAAAATAGTCTAAAAATCATAAATGTCAAAAGTAGCAACTAGATTTGCTCCCTCGCCTACTGGAGCTTTACATATTGGTGGTGTAAGAACTGCTTTATTTAATTGGCTGTATTCAAAAAATCAAAAAGGAACATTTCATCTTAGAATAGAAGATACTGATAAAGAAAGATCTAAAGATGAACATAAGATTCAAATTATTAAGTCTTTAAAATGGATTGGCATTGAACATGATGGTGATGAATATATTCAATCAACTAAGATTGATGATCATATAAATGTGGTAAATGAATTACTTGAAAATGGACATGCTTATAAATGTTATTGCTCAAGCGAAGAAATAGAAGAGCAAAAAAAACGAGCAAGACAAAAAAAACTTCCATATATTTACAATAGAAAATGGAGAGATCTTCTGGAATCAGATGCCCCTAAAGATATCAAACCAGCAATTAGATTTAAAAGTAAAATTGAAGGAACCTCTATACTGAAAGATTTAGTACAAGGAGATGTTGAAATAGAGAATACTACAATAGAAGATTTTATAATTCTAAGAAACGATGGAACACCAACATACAATCTTTCAGCTACCGTAGATGATCATCAAATGAACATGACACATATAATTAGAGGTGACGATCATAAGATTAATACATTCAAACAGATGCAAGTCTATTTAGCTATGAAATGGGAGGTTCCTTTATTTGCTCACATACCATTGATACATACTATTGAAGGAAAGAAACTATCAAAAAGAGATAATGCATCAACATTAGATGATTATTCTAAGATAGGAATAATGCCCGATGCTTTAAGAAATTACTTATTAAGATTAGGCTGGTCTTATCAAGATAAAGAAATATTTACATTAGAGGAAAGTATTCAACACTTTAATTTAGAGGGGATTGGTAAATCTCCATCAAAACTAGATATGAGTAGAATATTATCAATGAATGAACATTATATTAAAACTATTGATGAAAATGAACTTTACAACCATTTTGTCAAATATTGTGAAATTTATAAGGAAAAAATTAAACCAGAAAAAGAAGGTAAGATTAAACCTTCATTAATATTTCTTAAGAATAAAGCAAAGACATTGGAGGATATATTTAATAATGCTAAATATATAATTTTTGATGATGTAAAATTTGAAGATAAAGATTTAGAATTAATTGATGATAAAGCAAAAAGTATTATTAAAGAGTTTAAAGAAAATCTAATATCAATAAATACATTAGATAAAGCAACCCTAGAGCCCATAGTTAATGATTTAATAAAAAAATATGAAACTAATTTTAAGGGTGTAGGTCAACCATTGAGGGTTGCTTTAACAGGATCAAAATTTGGACCTGGTTTATATGATATAGTAATTTCCCTAGGAAAAGAAGAGGTGGAACGAAGATTAGGAAATAAGATAATTATTTAAGATTAATGCTGCTTCACTTGATGAAGAAGATTTTGACTTAATTCCCTCTAAAGTATTTTTACAATCAATTAATTGCTTTTCAATTAATTCTGGATTTTTGAGAAAATATGTAACTGTTTTATATATTTCTTCTGCATTGCATTCTTTTTGTAATAATTCAGGAATTACCTCTTTATCATTAATGATATTAATAATATTTGCAAATTTAACATTAACCAATAATTTAAATATCATAAAATTTATAAAACTTAATTTGTAAATAATTATTGATGGAATATTGGCACTAGAAATTTGAAGTGAAATTGTTCCAGATTTAGAAACAGCAAAAGTTGAATTAGATAAAACCTGATCTTTTATATTTTCATCTGAAATGACATCTATATTATCTGAATTAGTATTTTTAACCTTATCAATTATAAATTCTTTATTTTCATCTGTTGCATGAAAGACGAATGAATAATCAAGATTTTTTTTATTCATCAATTTAATAAAGTTTAATAATATTGGCAAAAGAACGTTAGTTTCTGATTTTCTACTACCTGGAAATAAAGATATAATTTTTTTATCACTAGAAAATAAATTTTCTAATGTAGTTTTTACATTATCTTTTTTTTCGATTAAGGGATGGCCAACAAAAGTATTTTTAATATTTTCTACATCAAAAAATTTTTTTTCAAAGTTAAATAATAAAAGCATATGATCAATAAACTTTTTTATTTTTTTAACTCTATTTTTTCTCCAAACCCATACTTGGGGAGCAACATAATGGATTGTCTTAATGTTGTTATTAATATTTTTTACCTTTTCTGCAACTCTTAGTGTAAAATCAGGACTATCAATGCTGAATAAGATATCAGGATTAAATTTTACAATTTCATTAACAGTTTTGTCAATTTTTTTTCTAATTTTAAAGATATTAAGTATTACGCTAGTAAAGCCAAGGTATGTAATATCTTTTAGATCAAAAATAGATTGAATTCCTAATTTTTTAATATGCGTTCCCCCTACTGACAAATATTCAATATCTGGATTATTTATTTTAAGTTTAGAAATAACTGTTGAGGCCAATTTATCACCAGAGGGCTCACCCGTTAAAACAAAAATTTTTTTCATATTATTTTAATAAAGATCTTATTTTTATTAGCAAAACTTATACATTTAGCTTTATCCAAGAATATATTTTTTTTAGACTTTAAAACTATTCCTTTTAAGCCGTATTTTTTACAATCTTTTAGAGTTTGAAGACCAATTGTTGGTAAATCCATTCTTAGATCTTGTTTTTTTTTAGGTAGCTTAATCAATATTCCTTCAGATTTTTTCTTTAATTTTGATAACATTTTCTTTGTCCCATACCGATCTTCAGTTGCTATGATAGTAGCATCTTTAACAATAACTGCCTGAACGTGATCTAAATTATTTAATTTATTAAAGTAAGTAATTCCTTTTTTAATAGAATTACTATCACTAATATTAGGTTTCATTTTGCTATAATTTCCACTTTTAGCAGTTAGTTCTGGGTTAAAAAAGATAGAACTAATAACATTTATATTTTCTTTATCTAAAATTTTTATTATAGCTTTAATAATTGCTGCATCACCTAATTTTGCTGCTCTTATGATGCTAGGCATATAATAAACACCTTTAAGGTCCAATCTTAATGTTGAAAATTTTGGTTTTGCAATTTTACCTGAAAATAAAACTTTTTTTGATTTTTTTTCTTTAATTAAACGTATTATTTTTCCAAACTTACCAATACTTATCCTATGAGAATTTTTATCTTTTTTAAATTTATTATTTTTTGAAAAATCAATAATGAAATATTTTTTATTTAATTTTTTTATTTTTTTAAGGACAGCTTCTGAAAAATCAGTATCTCCTAAAAATAGTCCAATCATCTTATTTTGAATATGGTGTGCAAATAGGTCTTTTTTTATCTTTCTCTAAAAAATTCACTACCTCTAATACAAGTTCATTTTTTTTAAAATCTTGATTTAAATTAATCAAATTTTGAGTTAAATTTTCATCCTTAAAAATTTCTTTGTATGCTTCACTTAAATTCATAATTTGTTTATTTGGAATGTTTTTTCTTCTTAAACCTATTAAATTTAACCCTTGCAGAACACTTCGGTTACCATGAGCTATTCCATATGGTATAACATCCCTTACAACACCACACATTCCTCCTATCATTGCTGATTTTCCAACTCTGGTGAACTGCTGTACAGCTGAATTACCTCCAATTATAACATTACTTTCTATATGTGCATGTCCACCTAAAGGAACATTGTTCGCTAAAATAACATTATCTTCAACCAAACAATCGTGTGCTATGTGTGAGGAAACCATAAATAAGCAGTTATTTCCAACCTTAGTTAATCCACCACCACCTGCAGTACCAGGATTAATAGTTACATATTCTCTAATTTTATTATTGTCACCTATTTCAAGCTTTGTTTGTTCACCATTAAATTTTAAATCTTGAGGATCATTTCCAATTGACGCAAATGAATAAATCTTATTATTATTTCCAATTTTGGTATGTCCAACGATACTTACATGTGATTGTATTACAGAATTTTCTCCTAATTCAACATTAGGACCTATTATAGTGTAAGCACCAATACTAACATTGTTACTAATTTTTGCTTTAGAATCTATAATTGCTGTTTTATGTATCATTTATTATCTTTTAAAAAATCTCTAATATTTTTTGCGGGATATCCCATTACTTTTGAATTATCTGAGATATCTTTTATCACACCACTACCACCAGCTATTTCTACATTATTTCCAATTGTTAAATGACCAGAAATACCAGCTTGTCCACCAATGCGAACGTTGTTACCAAGTATAGAACTACCAGCGATTCCTACTTGTCCTGCTATGATTGAATTTTCACCAATTTTAACATTATGTGCAATATGAATTTGATTATCTAAAAATGTGTTTTTACCAATCATTGTATTTGACATAGATCCTCTATCAATAGTGCAACCACAACCGATTTCAGAATTTTCACCGATTATCACAATTCCAATATGGGGATATCTTAAATTTTTTTTATTATTATGGAAAAAACCAAATCCATGCTTGCCAATAACACAATTGTCTAAAATTCTAACGTTATTATCAATCAATGTATTCCTTATAATAACATTTGATCCTATTAAACAGTTGTCTCCAATTGAAACATTTTGTTCAATAATAGTATTATGTCCAATTAAACAATTAGATCCAAGGGTAACATTGTCACCAATTAAAACATTTTTTCCATATTTTACTTTATCTTTAAAATTTGTTTCAGTTATATCTCTAACAGTATAATCAAAGTTATCATTAATTGAACTAGGGTAAAATTTTGATGTAACTAAAGAAGTTGAAACCAAAACATTCTCAACTACTAATGGTGTGCAGCTTTTTGGTAATTCATCTTTTAAAATTTCAGTAGTTATACAAAAAGAGGCTTTAGTATTTTTTGCAATATCTTTATATTTTTTAGAATGAAAAAAGGTAATGTCATTTTTTTTTGATGTAAATAAATCTTTGATATCAATAATTTCTTGATTATTATCAATTTTAAGATCATCAAGACTTATTAAGTGTAAAATATCTAAGAATTTAAAAGGACCATTATTTTTAAAAAAAGGATTAATCATCAAAAGCTTTTTACCAAAGCAAATTAGGTTGTGTTATCAAGATTTGTTGCTAATTATTTCTTATCGACAATAGTAGCTGACCACTGAGCATCAGCCATTTTTTTTCCATCAACAAAGGCATCGCCCTTGTACTTCCAGACTCTACCGTGCGTTCTGATCGCTTGAATTTTTAATTCTAATTTACAATCAGGTATTACTGGATTTCTAAATCTTGCTTTTTCTATACCCATTAAAAAAACTAGCTTGTTATCATATGTTTCTTTATCTAAACCATGGGCCGTTAATGCTGCAGCAGACTGACCAAAAGCTTCTACTATTAAAACTCCTGGCATAACGGGATTATTAGGGAAATGACCCTGAACAAAAAAACTATCTTTTTTAACATAAACAATAGCTGTGGCTGAAGATAGTTTTTTTATATCGTGCAGCTCATCGATTAGTAACATTGGCTCCCTATGAGGTAGCAAATTTGCAATTTGTTTTTTATCTAGCATCTCTATTTATCTATTTAATCTTAAATTCTTTAACTTCTGAATTTACAATTTTGATAACTTCGTCTGTAATGTCTAATTGTGTTTTAGCAACAACTAAATCCTTTTTTTGTAAAATAATAGCTATTTCTTTGTCATTTGAAAATTTAACTAAAATTGGATTAATCAATTTTAAGAGATTATTGGTATTATCTATTTTTAATTTATTAAAATTAGCTAACATTTTATTTCTATTTTGATTGTAGTTTTTAATTTCAGATTTTAATTCATTAACCTTATTTTTAAAATCATTTTCAGATATAATATTTTTTTGAGAAATTAATTTTGTTTCTTTTTCTTGGAATTTTTTTTCTTCCTCTTTTAAAAAATTTAAATTTTTTTTATTAAGATCTGTTAATTGTTTTAAAATTGAAGAGCCTGATTTAGAGTTTGAAATAACTTTATCTAAATCTATGAATGCTATTTTTTGTTCAGAAAAAACTGTATTTGTAAAAAACAAAAAAAAAACTAAAATTGATGAGAGAAGTTTTTTCATTAAAAAGTGGTACCCAAATTAAACCTGAAAGATTCTGTTATATCATTATTACCTTTAGTGATTGGTTCAGATAAAGAAAAAATTAGAGGACCAATCGGTGTAAAGAAATCTACAGCTATTCCTACAGATGATCTAATTTTACTTTCATCACTTAATGATGAGCTATAATCTATACCCCAAACATTTCCTGCATCAAAAAAAATAGAAAAATTTGTATTTTGTGAATTTGGTAATATTTGAGGAATGCTTGTAGCTACATTTATTGAGGCAGCATAATTTCCACCAATATAATCAGCACCATCTTTTGGGCCAACTTTTCCAGATTCAAACCCTCTTAGTTTACTAGTTGGTAAATACAATCTATCCGAAAGTTTAATATTTTTACCACTTAAAGAGTTAGAAGTTTTGCCAAAAAAACCAATGGAAAGAACATTTTCATCTAACCATTCATTATAGATTTTATAATCATAAGAGTTGTTCAGGGTATAACTTTCACTTATTAAAGGGATATTTTGTGTGAACCTACTAATATAACCATCTGAAGTTTTGTATCTTTGATTTCTCTTATCATAACTAAGAGTATGATTAAAAAAAATATCAAAATATGAACCTTCTTGTTTTTTCATGCTAGCAGAAGCTGTGCTATCAGTTTCTAGTTTTTCGACATAAGAAGAAACTCCTGTATTCCAGTATAGGTCATCATAAAATTCAAAACCACTTCCAACAGAAAATCCAGTTTTATTGGATTTATATCCAAAATTTGTAAGTCTATCAGTAATCGTACTTTCCAATGAGGCGTTTAATGATTTGTTAGAACCCTTGTAGTTAGGGTTATTCATTAAAATAATTCCTTTTAGGCTTTCAGCGCTAACTGAAATGTCAGATGAAAAGTCTATACCCCTCCCAAGAAAATTATTTTCTGATACACCAAAAGCAACAGTTCCACCACCAGTACCAACACCAGCACCAGCCATAATTTCACCTGTGGGTTTTTCTTCAACTATAATATTAATAATTTTTTTATTTTCATTCTCGACATCCAAAATTTCAGACTCAACTTTACTGAAAAAATTAAGTCCCCTTAAATTATTTAATGTTCTGGTTTGAAGTAACTCATTAAATGCATCACCTTCATCTACCATAAAGTTATTTCGAATTACTTCTTCACGTGTAATATTATTTCCCAGTATGTTAATTTTTTCTACATAGAATTTTTCTGACACACCCATATCAAATGTAAGATTAATTAAATTGTCTTCTATACTCTCGTTTACTGTAGATTTTAAAAACTCAAACTGTTCATTTAAAACTATTTTATCAATTTCTTTTAAAATTTTATCAATAGAGTTAAGAGAATAATTTTCTCCTTTAAGTTCTATAAAAATTTTATCTAATTGTTGAAAATTAGCACGATCATAATCAAGTGGAAGGTTAAGACTGAATTCATTAAAATAAAATTTATTACCCGATGAAATATTATAAATTATTTCAAACTCATCATCACCAAGATAGTTAGCAAAAGAAGACTCGATTACAACATTGAAAAAACCTTTATTCTTATAAAAATTATATAATAATCTTTTATCATAATTAATTAGATTTTCATTCAAGTATTTTTTGCCTGAAAGAAACTTCCAAAATTTATATTCCTCACTTATAATTATACTTTTTAATATGCTATCTTTAAATTTTTTACTCCCAATAAATGAAATTTTTGAAATTTTAGATTTTTCACCAAGTTCAATTTGATAAAGGAGATCAATCTTATTACCCTCTAAATCTTGATAAGAGGATGTGACTTTGGAAAAATAATAACCATCATCTTTAAGAAAGTTTAATATGGCTGTTTCATCTTTTTTAATTAAAGTTGAATTATAAGAGGATCTATTTTTTAAAGATAAAATTTCATATAAAGATTCTTCAGTTTTTTTCCTTTTAATTCCCTCTATAAAAACTGTTTGAATAATTGGATTTTCCAATACTTCAATAGTCAAATTATTATTTTCAATCTTAACTGTAACGTCTTTAAAAAAACCAGATTTATATAATTTTTTTAAAATTTCATTTATGGAATTTTCGTCTAAAGCTTTGTTGTCTTGAATTTCTGAAAAAACTAATATTGTTTCATTCGAAATTCTCTCATTACCATTAACAATAATTTTTTCATAGTTTTTTGAATAAGCTGAAAAAGCTAATAAAATAGAGAGTAAAATTAATTGAATAAAAAGTTTTAACATATCGAGTTTATACACTCATGGTGTCAATTTTTAAACTTACATAATCACTTAAATTATGAATTTCTTTAATGTTTCTGGGCTTTATTGATTTAAATTTTTTAAATTCAGCAATATCACAAATTTTCAACAACATATTTGATATATCGGTAAATTTAATCTTATTATTTAAAAAAAGTTTTACTAATTTATCATTCGCAGTAACAATTATAGTCTCAAATAAAGAATCTTCATTACTCAAATTATTAAGAATTTTAACTACAGGAAATCTGATATTATCAATTTTTTTAAGACTTAGATTGTTTAAGGCTTCTATATCAATATTTTTAGATTTAAGTTTTTTATCAGTATTAAAATATATAGAATTAAATATTGGGATTGTCATGCTGGTATCGTGAACTAAAAGTTTTGATAAACCATTATTGAACTTTACTATTGCATGCAGGTATGACTTTGGATGGGTTAATATTTCAAGTTGTTTATAATTTAAATCAAATATTTTTTTCGCTTCTATAATTTCAAAAACCTTATTCATCATAGTAGCAGAATCAATCGTAATTTTTTTCCCCATTAACCAATTGGGATGTTTTAATGCATCTTTAATAGAAATATTCTTAAATTTTTTTAATGATAACTTCCTAAAGGGGCCACCTGAAGCGGTTATGTAAATTTTTTCAAGGTTATCTTTTTTATTCTTATCTAGTAATGACCAAATAGAAAAATGCTCAGAATCTATTGGTATAAAAAATGTTTTATACTTTTTTAAATCTTTTTTAATCAAATTCCATCCACAAATAATGGATTCTTTGTTTGCAATTGCTATAGTTTTAGTAAATCTAATAATATGTATGGTAGGTTTTAGTCCTTGAAAACCTGAAATAGCACACATTGAATAATCGAGCTTTTTATTTATATCAAAAATTTTATTTAATGAATCAAAGTTTTTAAAGACTTTAACTTTAGTATTTTTTAAAAGTTTGGTTGCAATTAAAAAGGAATTATAATCAGTAAGAATTATATTTTTAACATTAAAGAACTTAGCTTGTTTTATTATTTTTTTATAATTTTTATTTGCTGTAAGTAATTCAATCTTAAAGTTTTTTTTGTCATCTTTAATAATTTTTAATAAAGATGAGCCTATAGATCCAGTTGATCCAAAAATTGCAATTTTTTTCATATTAAATAATTATAAATAAATAAATGCCAAGTGGAATGGCAAAAATTATTCCATCTATTCTATCTAAAACACCTCCATGACCAGGCAGTAAATCACTAGTATTTTTAACTTTTGCTTTACGCTTTAAGAATGAAATGAATAAATCTCCCAACTGTGAAGTTAAGGATATAATAATTGTTATAAAAAAAAGATTTACTAATGTTTGATCAATTTGACCTTTGTAAAAAATGGGAATCAATAATAATGAGAAAATAAATGAACCAATACACCCAGAGATTGTTTTGTTAGGGCTAATTTTAGTTAGTTTTTTACCTTTAAATATTTTTCCGCAAACAAGCCCTCCTATATCGGACAGTATTGAAACCAAGACAGAATATAAAAGATAAATTTTAAGATTAGAATACTCAGATTCTATAGCAAAAATTAAATAAACTAATCCTGATAAGTAAAATAAAGATAAAGTTTTATAAATAAATCTAAAAAATCTATCCTTTAAAATATTCTTTTTTAAAATTTTTGATATTAATGCGTAAAACTCAATCCATGAGATTATTGCTATAATGATTAAAGAAACTATCATTATATAAGAGTAAAAAAACATTCCGATTAAAAGAGAGATAAGAAATACTGATGTTACAATTCTTTTTTTAAGATTTGAGCTCATTAAATTGATCCAAAATTTCTTTTAACATTTTTAAATTTATTTATAATTTTATTAAAATCTTTACCCTTAAAGTCAGGCCACAATTTTTTTTCAAAAAATATCTCAGTATAAGATAATTGCCAAAGTAAAAAATTGCTTAGTCTCTGGGTGTTTCCTGTTCTTATTAATATATCAGGATCTGGCAAATATTTTGTATATAGATTCTTATCTATATTTTTTTCATTTATTGTAATTTTTTTTTGTTTAATTTTTTTTATAGTATTAATTAATTCAATTTTCGAACCGTAGTTTAAGGCAATATTAACTTGCAATGTTTTTTTATCAAAAGTTTTCTTTTCTGATAGTTTTATTGATTGCTGAAGTTTTGTTGGTAATTTGTTTAATTCACCAATAAATTTAAGCTTAATATCTTTTTCAATAATTTTATTAATCTTTTTTTTTAAAAAATTTTCTAACAATTTAAACAAAAAAGTAATTTCATTTTTTGGTCTTTTCCAATTTTCTGAGGAAAAAGTATAAAGAGTTAAAAACTCAATTTTATGGTTAATACAATAATTGATGACTAGATCAACTGTATTTAAACCAGCTCTATGACCTGCATTTCTTGATTGTTTGTGCTTAACTCCCCATCTACCGTTTCCATCCATGATAATGGCAACATGTTTAACTGGGTTCATATGGTCATTATTTCTTTTTCTTTGGCTTCAACTTTAGTATCTATAGTTTTAATGTGCTCATCAGTAAATGTTTGTACTAATTTTTCGTTTATTTTTTCATCATCTTCACTAATTGCTTTGTCTTTAACTAAACTTTTTAAATCATCGTTAGCTTCTCTTCTAATATTTCTAATTGAAATTTTACACTTTTCACCCATAGATTTAATTAATTTCTTAATCTCCGTTCTTCTCTCTTCATTTAAATCTGGGACAGGCAACCTAATTAATTGACCATCAATTTGAGGATTTAAACCTAATTCTGATTTTTTTATTGCAGTATCTACAAGTGGGACATTATTAAGGTCCCAAACTTGGATATTGATTGTTCTGGCGTCAGGAGTTGTTATGCTTGATACTTGATTTAATGGCATTGCTTGCCCATAAACATCAACTTTAACAAGGTCTAACATTGAGGCATTTGCCCTTCCTGTTCTTAGTGAGGTTAATTCTTTTTGAAACACTTCAATGGTTTTATCCATCTTCTGACTGTATGTTTTGTTATTAAACATTTATTCACCTATTTTAATTCTAAAAAAATCATTAATCTTCAGATCAGGTATATTAAGTTCTTTTATAATATCTTGCACTTTCTTTTTAGGCTCCATAACCCAGGCTTGTGTTAACAAAGCATTTTCCTCTTTAAATTTATTCATTTTACCTAAACTAATTTTTTGTGCAATTTCTTCAGGCTTACCAGAACTTTTTAACTCTTCTGTAACAAGATCTTGTTCCTTTTGAAGTAGATCTTTATCAATCAAATCAGAACTTAACGCCAAAGGGTTTGATGCTGCAATATGCATTGAAAGCTGTTTACCAAAAGCTTTAACATTATCACTGTCATCTGAAGTCTCAAGTGAAGCTATAACTGATAATTTAGATAAGTTATCTTTAACTACGGTATGCAAATAATTAAAATTTTTAGAACCTGATTGCTTAAATGTCTTAGCTTTACCAACTGTTATCTTTTCACCCATTTTTGCGATTAATGCTACTAGACTATCTTCAACCGTTTCACCATTTCCCATTTTTGATTTATTAAGCTTTTCTAAATCAGATGAATTTTGATTATTCAATTCACTTAATTCTTTTGCGAAGGATACAAAGTCATCATTTTTAGCAACAAAATCTGTCTCACAGTTAATTTCAATAACAGATATTTTGCTTGTATCTCCAGAGGTTGCAATAACACCTTCTTTAGCATCTCTTGACATTTTCTTTGAAGCTTTAGAAATTCCTTTAACTCTTAAGATTTCTACTGCTTTATCTAAATCACCACCAGATTCTTTAACTGCCAAGTTACAATCTTTAAATCCAGCACCAGTTGCTTCACGTAATTGTTTTACTTTTTCTAAATCACTCATGTTAATTCAACTTTTCTTTATCTTTTTTTGAAAATTTAGCATCTAACTTCTCTCTATCGATCTCTTGAATAGTTTTTGAAGAAGCTTCTTTTACTTTTGTCTCACCGACATCAGGTTTTTCTTCAGATTTAGATGGAGATGCTTTTTTTGCATTTTCAATAGTTTCTTTTACTAAATTACAATATAGATCAATCGCTCTTCTAGCATCGTCGTTACCAGGAATTGGATAGTCAATACCATCAGGATTAGAATTACTGTCAAGTATGGCGCAAATTGGAATACCTAATTTAGATGCTTCAGCAATAGCTAAAGATTCATAATTTGTGTCAATAATAAAAACTAGATCTGGAACTTTTTTCATTTCTGCAATTCCACCTAATGCTCTTTCTAATTTATCTTTTTTAACACTCATCTTTAATAGTTCTTTTTTTGTAAAGCCTCTATTTTCTGCAACAAGATCAGCCTCATATTTTTTCATCTTTTTAATTGATCCTGAGATTGTTCCCCAGTTAGTTAACATTCCACCTAACCACCTGTAGTTTACAAAGTATTGTCCAGTTTCTTTTGCAACTTCAGCTATAGCTTCAGATGCTTGTTTTTTTGTAGATACAAAAAGAATTTTGCCGTTATTGGCAACAGTATTATAAACTTTTTCCAAAGCTACATTAGTTAATTCTAATGTCTGTGTTAAATCAATAATGTGAATTGAATCTCTTTTTCCAAAAATGTATTTTTTCATTTTTGGATTCCATCTTAAGGTCTTATGACCTAAATGGACGCCTGCTTCTAATAGTTGTTGGATAGTTAGACTTGGTATTTTCATATTTATTCCCGGTTAAGCCACCACAGTAATTTCCATTTAAGGACCGGAGGTATAAAACCACAAACTGTGTGCGTGTTAATTTAATTTAAGAGTTATTTACAAATTATTTAGAAAACAAACAAGTCTTTTTTA
>Ga0208646_1001164_pt1 | contig 13476 bp, 14 predicted proteins | sample AntAceMetag02UK8_FD_184762 | JGI IMG/M metagenome (GOLD analysis project Ga0208646, IMG submission 184762) | Saline lake microbial communities from Ace Lake, Antarctica - Antarctic Ace Lake Metagenome 02UK8 (SPAdes) (version 2) | ecosystem: Environmental > Aquatic > Non-marine Saline and...
AAAAGCGATTTACCAGTTTTGAATTGCTCAAGTGCTTTACGCTGCAATTCCTCTAATTCTAATTGTTCCATGTTATGTCTAAATTAATCGTTAAAAATTATTTAGACAGACTTTAATTTACACTCTCGAACTTTTTGGTGATAAAATTATAATGATTCTTCTGCTGATCGATGTTAAAGCCAAAACAGTAGAACAGACTTCTGTGATAGAGTATCTCAACATTCAATCCGAGATACAAACCATGTGCATTATCTCTCTCAACGATCTACTTGGACTTCCAAACGACCCACACATTGTTGTTCTTTTGATCAATTATAATCTTCCCATAGCAACAAGAAAAACAAGCGTAAGTCCCATTGCCCCATAAATGGGGATGACCCACATGATAGGCAAGAATGGTCAACGGTTAACAGACCCGAAATCAACAGGATGATATAATATGTTTCCAATCACTTCCATGTTTGGTTACCAGTTTGAAAAGCCATCCGTGAGTTCCGGGGATTTTCAAGCACTCGTTGAAGTTATTGGAGCCGCAAATGGACTTGAAAGTGGCACGATCATTCCTTCGATAGCCGTTTTGAATGGTTTTCGATTTAATAACAGTAGTTATGAATTTGGAATAGGTCTTGTATTAAGAGCAGCACAAACTGCCGAAGGATATTACAAAGATGGAAAAGGGGTCTTAGTTTCGGAAGGGGTCGCTGTACCAGCAGGTACTGAAATACATGAACTAATTGATAGTAGGGTAAACTTAAGAGCGTCGGTTGTTTTACTTATTGCCCTCAGCAAAACGTTCAAATCCGGTTATCTAAATGCTCCTGTAAACCTTTTCTTTTCACCAATGAAAGATGGTTCCTCTATAGGGTTGAGTATCGGGTTTAATACCTCAAAGAAGCCTTCGCTCTATCGACACTAACATATAATAAAGGATGTTTTCGCTCTTTAGTATATTCTATTATCCTGAGTTCGATTAATAACTTATCTCTTTGTCTCAGAAATTAAGGATTAAATAATCGTTTTTGAGCTTTTAAAATAGTTTTTTCCTCAAGATGGACGGCTCTTTGCGAACGGCCAGTTATTTTTTCTTGTCCGAAACGTCGGACCAAAAAACGAATCGCACCGGCGAATCGTCAAACCGGCGAATCGTCGCACCGGCGAATCGTCGCACCGGCGAATCGTCGCACCGTAAAAGACTACAGGATCGCCTGCCGGAATATTTCAGACCATGAGGTGGCCTTGTCGCTACGCTCAAACTGTGAAATTCTCATAAAGGCGCAAATACACCATCATAAAAGACATTTTACCTACTTATTAATCGAGCTCGTGGTTATTACATGGAGTTGATGGAATAACTACGTAAATAGGTATCTTGAAATGAATCAGCGTTAGCGAAAAGTATAGTCTCCTAATGAGACGCTATTCAATATAATAATTATCCTTAACGATTGCAGCTTTTACTTTATTCCTTGACTTTCGTTTTAGCAAAAGGGTTTACCTTTTTTCCCGTCTCGACAATTGTGTCTCCTATTTTCGAACCTGTGTTTTTTACTCCTTCCCAAGTACTTTTTAAAGTATCCACTCCAGCTTTTTTTGTAGCCGCTATTATAGAGCTTACTATTTGTCCAGAAGAATCGGAAATGACTTTTTTCAATTGCCTACCAGCCTCTTTAAGTGCATTATTTTTAATTTGCCTTCTTGATAAAAAAGCAGGCGAAGCACAATAAGTACAAGTAATGTTACCAACTCTCAAAGTAAGAAATGAATTGGTCGCCCCTTGAAGCAGAGAGTCCATCACCATGTGGGCTGTTGGCCCAATAACAGGAATAGATTTCCCCGCGGCATTATTAAAAAAAGATTTGATCACTGGCTCGAGCTGTTGAGTAATATCAATCTCCTCTAGCTCGGCAGCCAGAAATGATGCCGCGCCTACATTCGCATAAAGATATGCCAACTGACGAAGGGTTGGCCTTTGGTAATAAATATGAGCGATTTTCCAGACCATTGTTGATTGAGTCGCCAATATTGTAATAGCGTCGAGCTTTCCATTTTGCAATACTGAGGTAGTAAGGAAGACCGCATTTGCAGTAGAGTATATCACTTTATTGGCTTCCGTTTTTAGTATTTCGATAGATGAAGGTAAGTCCGATACGTTTTTAGGAATGGCGTTTTTGGCCATTAAGACTTTATTCGCCCTTAGTCTATGAAGTAGCTTTTTTTGATACACCGGTTCTTCGTCGATGCTTTCAGGAAATTTGATAGGTGAAGGTAGCTTCACGAATAAAGCGATGGGCCAAAAAACCAACCCTAGCATGACGATGCTCAAGATTACTAAAACGAACAATGCAAAGGTTGGATTGTATTCTTTGAGGAGAAGGTAGATTCCTGAAACCTGATTGATAATAAAAAGAATAAATGCCAACCCTATCAGTATTGAAAAAGGAAAAAAGATTCGTTTTAATGTGCTGATCATGGTTTACTACTTAGCGTATGTCTATAAAGTCTGCGTCTAATTCAGCACGTTCAAGATTAAGGTTTCACCGTTAGAAAATGTGTCCCGTCCATGAAATAGGCTCCATCGAATAGGCTCCATCAAGTAAATGATCCTTTTGTAAAAGCTTAACACAGAGATCGAATAAGCAGCAACGCTACTTCGTCACCATTGCTAACGTAGTAGCGTCCATTCGGATATAAAATGTTGCGAAATCTCGGCTTACTTTCACTTCCGTACAATAACCACGGCTATAAGTGTATTCGTTTTCACCATCTGGTGAAGTCAATACGTACTTTTGATCCCCAATCTTTTCGATATGCAAATCTCTCCCAAAATACTGTGAATATATTGACTTGCCGTCATGAGGCTCTTCATGGTATATACGCGAAACCGAATAATTAATGGCTTTATCCTCTAGTTGATTAGGTGTCCCGTCTAGATTTAACAGATATCCCTTTTCATTTTTGAGAATGGAGGTCTCTTTCTGCGAAGCTTCGTTTAAAGAATTTTTTCCCTGCCCGATGATTAATATCCCGTTGATAAAAGTTTCTTTAAGGTCGTACTGTACAATGAATGAAAATAACACTTTAAACTCTACGCGATTTTTCAAGGTGTAAATGACCTTTTCTTTGTCGACAGTCCTAATTGCATCGAGACTACCTATGACTTTATCACCTTTTACAATCTCGTATTTAAGGTTTTGTCCAAAGGCCAACACAGAGGTGGAAAGTGTTAAGAATAAAAGAATGGCGGCTCTTCTCAATTTTTTAATTGTTTATCTTAATGACACAATATATACAAAATGGTTGCTCCTAGTTATATGGAACTTCTTTTTTTGAATAATTGTCTTTGTTTTCTATAGAAACACCTCATTCCAAATAAACCAATAATGAAATCTGAAAAAGTTAGTTTTTTAAATAGCTCCGGTCATAAACTCTCTGGTAAACTTGACTTTCCCTTAGGCTCAAAACCGAAGGCATTTGCCATTTTCGCCCATTGTTTTACTTGCTCCAAAAATCTTAAAGCTGTCGATAATATTAGTGCCGCCTTGACTAATAACGATATTGCTGTTCTCCGATTTGATTTTACAGGATTAGGGCAAAGCAAAGGAGATTTTTCCGACACTAATTTTTCCACCAATTTAGCTGATTTAGAAAAAGCGTATGAATTTTTGGCGCAAAACTATTATGCGCCACAAATTATTATTGGTCATTCCCTTGGTGGAGCGGCGGTACTACATGCTGTTAGCAACATGCCAAAGATCAAGGCTGTCGTTACGATTGGTGCTCCATCAGACCCTCTTCACGTGAAACATTTGCTTAAAAATGGAGAGGACGAAATTATCAGTAAAGGAGAAGCAGATGTGAATATTGGCGGGCGCACATTTAAAATAAAGAAGCAGTTTATTGATGACTTGGAGAAAAATGACGCAGCATCCACAATCGGAGGATTGAATAGGGCATTGCTAGTACTGCACTCGCCACAAGATGAAATCGTTGGTATTCGAAACGCCGAAGAAATCTACCTAGCGGCCAAGCATCCTAAAAGTTTTGTTACGCTGGATGGATCCGATCATTTGATGACAAATAAAGAAGATTCCGTGTATGTGGGTAATCTCATTGGCCCATGGGCTGCCCGATACATTGAAGCAGATGAGCAAAACGAAATACCGCCGGAAGGAGAAGTCTGGACCAGGATTGGCGCAAAAGGCTACTTAACTGAAATCTCTGCTGGCAAACACAATATGCTTGCTGATGAACCTGAGGGAAGTGGCGGAACAGATTTTGGACCTTCACCTTACGGCTATTTACTTTCAGCGCTTGGAACATGTACGGCCATGACGCTGAGAATGTACGCTGATTTTAAGAAAATGGATTTGACAGAAGTGAAAGTAAAACTGACCCATGATAAAGTCCATATTCAGGACGGTGAACACACAGAGCAGAGCAAGGGAAAGATTGACCAAATAAAACGACTGATCAAACTAGAAGGAAATTTAACTGAAGCCGAGCGTAAGCGATTGATAGAAATAGCAGACAGATGTCCTGTCCATAAAACCATAGAAGGCAAGCCACAGATCATCACAGAGGAAATAGATAATTTTTAATTTCCAACCATTCGAAATAATGGTGCGTCTTAGTGGAAACTTATCTGCCGATGCGCCCATTATTTATCGTGCTTATTTGCGCGAACATTTTCCTGATTAATTGCGAACCCTTTCTTCCAGCGTTTCCCGATGAGATGATAGCTGCTATGCAGCCGATTTATGCCAGCGACTTTGATTTTACTATCAAACAAGAAACCCGCGATAGCATTTATAATGTTGGTCGGATTTTCGTTTACGGCGATTTCTTACTAGTCAATGATATCACGGATGGTATTCATGTTATCGACAATCAAGATCCTGCCAACCCTACCAAACTCTATTTTATTAACATCCCCGGAAATACCGACCTATCAGTAAAAGACAATCTTATCTATGCTGATAATCACGTTGACTTAGTCGTCCTCAGCATCAATGAATCAGGTTTTGAACTAAAACATCGTGTAGAAAAAGTCTTCCTTCAGGAAGGAAGAGAAGATTATCCTTCGCAAAATGATGTTTATTTCGAATGTCCCAACCCAGAGAAAGGGAAAGTTATTGGATGGCGCTCCACCTTAATAGATTCTCCACAATGCTATAAAAATCGATGATGAAAAAGATCAACTGTATTTTACTCCTCCTCTTTTTGTTCTCCTGTGATAGTAACGATGGAGGAGTTTCTCTTGGACCTGGTAATGGTGTTACGAGCATTTCAGGTTCCACTTCAGGGTTTACTATTATTAACAACCATTTATATGTTCTCTCTGCGAATACATTAAAAGTGCTAGAAATATCCGCAGTTGGGCTTGAACCTGTTCTGGTTAATCAAATTCAGGTTTTTGGTAACCTTGAAACCATTTATAAGAGAGGGAATACCCTATTTTTAGGCGCTGATAATGGCGTGTATATCTATGATGTTTCTCAACCTGAAAGCCCAACGCGCATTTCTGTTTATAACCATCAGACGGGCTGTGATCCCGTCATTGCCAATGATCAGTTTGCTTATGTAACCCTTCGCGATGGTAATAATTGTGGTAGAAATAGTATCAACCAATTGATCACATTGGATATTACAGATCTAGAAAACCCGGTGAGTCTGTCAGTAATTGAGATGATTCGACCAAGAGGTTTGGGCTTTTTTCAAGGAGACTTGTATGTAGGCGAGGGAATCTATGGACTAAAAAAGTTTGACATTACGGAAGGTTATAATCCTCAAATAGATACGTTTTACACAGAAATTGCTGCCAATGATCTCATCGGCCTCTCCGAAACATTATTGATTACCTCCAATGCTGGAATCTCACAGTATTCAAAAAATGGAGAAGACTTGGCACTTATAAGCCGCTTCCGATGAAAGGGCTGTTGGTCAGTTTTCTGTTTTACATATTGGCTAATAATACCATAGCACAAGCACCCAAAGCACCTGATGTTTCGAGATTACTTGTAGCCATTGACCTGGCCCAAGTCGGAAATCTTATAGGTCCGCCGTTAATGATATCGTCGGAGTTTTTCATCAACAAGCACATAAGTCTTGTTCCTGAAATTGGTCTTTTTCCAACCTTAAATAATGACCCGATGAGAAACATTCGCACATGACAGATTCAAAGCAGGAACTCGTGACCATTAAAAAAACCAAGATCCTCGGAGCAAACGCGCGAGGTGTGAAATTGGATCGTTTTTTTATTCGATGCAATCATCTGAAAAGTAGTGCCCACAATGTGGGGTTGAAAAGATTATATATATGAAAAAGTTACTCTTCACAATAGTGTTGATATTGCTTACCGGCCCATTGATGGCGCAATACGACAGCAGTGTCTATACAGGACCAAGGCTATCAATACAGCTCGATTTAATGCAAATTTTTAATCCGGAAGATCCTTCTTGGATGTTGTCTAGTGAGATCTTCCTCAATAAACGATTTAGCCTCATTCCTGAGGTGGGTTTTTTTACGACTATTAGAGCTTATGAGCCTGTAGAGGTATCCGCGTATATCAAATTGCAACAGGGGCTTAGGTACTATGTGGAGGATTTTAACACTGATAAGTTGAATATTTACTTCGGTGCTAATTTTCAATATCGAAATTTGACCATCCGAGACACTTATATCTTAGGCTTTGAATGCGAAGAATTTGGCTCTTGTGTACATTATAGAAACTATGAAGGAGAAATAGCCACAAACAGAATGGTCGTCAGCGTTGAAACTGGCGGAGAGTTTATGATTGGACCAAGAGCCATCTTAGGATGGTCCGCAATGATTGGTAGACAATATTATAGCTTAGACCGAGCACAATTATTCGGAGGAAAACTTGTAGAACCCGATAGGTTTTTGACCGAAAGTAAGCTCTCCTCTCCGAAGAATTAACTGGACGCATCACATTTAGAGTCGGCTATTTGATCTTCTAATTTTCATGTTTCTGAGCGAATCCGATGAAATGAACCACTATTGTGCTTTCAGTTGATAGCAGTTCATTTTAAAGTTTGTCTTACAGCTCATATTTCAGCGTCAACATAGAAAATCGTGGTTGTACAAAATAAGTATAACTGTTGATTAGGCTCTCCGAAAAACTATCGCGGCGGATGAATTTGGTGTTGAGCATATTCATGATGCTAAATCTAACTTGCCAAGGGCTATTTTCTTGCTGATAAGTAAGCGCGGCGCTAATGAACTCGTAATTCGATTTTGTATTCCATGATTTATTTCTAAACTGATTGTATTCATAATCGTCTGCTAAATCAAGACTATTCATTATCTGCCAATCAATCTTTACTTCTGAGCTGACCGTTTCAAATTTGCTCGCAAGGCTTTGGGTCTCGTATTGATTAACCTCTCTTGAAACAACCCAATCGTTAGTTTTTCAAATAGTGTCGTTTCTCCCGAGTACGTATATTTTTGATTTCGACTACTATTGATGTTTGCTTCGTCATTAATGGAGTTGAAGCTTTTTAATTGAGACAAGTTGATTTGTCCATCGAGTTTGAATTTTGTGAATGTTTTTGTATTTATCGTGTGACGCACGTGAAAGTTTTAAAGCTCCTTGCATTGCAGGTTTTTGTTTCTCGATCAAGGAAGAAGCCAAACGTTTTGAAATGTTTTGTTGCCCCTTTTCGTCTCCGCCAAAGTTTCTCTGCTGTATTTTTCAATAATTCGACTACTTTTTGGGATGCCAAAAAGTAAAAAGCAATTCATTCGATTCAATGTTATTGATTCTTGTCTCCGTAACACCGCTCGTCATTACGGCTATGAAGAGCTATTGGAAGCCATCCATAGTGATTTGACCTATCGTGATCAAGAGACAATTGGAAAGACTACTTTCTATCAAGATATAATTGACACGCGGCTTGAGTTTGGCGTGCCTATTGAAACTCGTAAAGACGGTAATAGGACGTTTTATAAATGTTAAGATCCAAATTATATGTTTTCGAATCAACCTCTGAATCAAGGGGAAACAGCGCAGCTCAGAGATGCGACGACTATTCTTAATAAGTTTTCAGGACTACTCGACTCCTTACCATTTTTGGTGTTATCACCAACAATTCCCGTTGAGCGGGTGCGGGATTGTAGCCTATATCCTTTATCTATCTAATTCATAGTAATAAAAAACGCTCAGCCAATAGAACATGACCAACGTCAAAGACGGTGGTTTTTTAAGATGAAATAAAAATACAAACTGAGGCCTAAGAGGTTTTGAAAACCTCCAAGGGTTCATACTATTGACGAATGTCCATTGTCCGTATTCCTAAAATACGATTGGTCAATAACTATCAGCTATGACCAACACTGCTTGTCTCATTACATTTTATATTGAAACCCTCAAGCGCTCATTTCCAACAAGTCCAAAAAAACCCTCGATTACCCAACCAGTAAGTTTTCAAAAGTAATAAACGTATTCCCTTTTTTGATGAGATGCCCAATCAAGTGGAGCATGACGCTAGAGCGAAAGAATCAGCATTTGATACACTTTCGCCATTGTTGGTGTTATCACCAGCAATTCCTGAGCTGGAGCGGGCTTCTAGCCCGTATCCTTTTCATCTCTAATTCAAGATAGATAAAAACGAAAACTGAGGCATAAACGCAACCCTTGCAGGCTTTGAAAACCTCCAAGGGTTCATACTATTGACGAATATCCGCTACCAGTATTTGGCAGGATACGATTAGTCAATGACTGTCAGACTATTACCAACGCAGGTTATCTCATTACATTTTATATTGAAACCCTCAATCCACCAACACCAACCCAATTTCAAAATCAAAAACCGCATCTTTCCTTTTTTAAGGAGATGCCCAACCCAGTAGAGCATAACGCCAATCTCTGTTTATCTCCATCAGACGGGTTGTGATCCCGTCCTTGCCAAAGATCAGTTTGCTCATGTAACCATTCGCGATAGCAATAATTGTGGTAGAAATAGTATCAATCAATTGATCACATTGGATATTTCGAAACTAGAAACCCCAGTGGGTATATCCGTAATTGAGATGATTCGACCAAGAGGCTTGGGCTTTTTTCAAGGAGACTTGTATGTAGGCAAGGGCATTTATGGACTAAAGAAGTTGACATTACGGAAAGCTACAATACTCAAATAGATACTTTTAACACAGAAATTGCCGCTAATAATCTCATCGACCTCTCCGAAACATTATTGATTCCCTCCAATGCTGGAATCTCACAGTATTCAAAAGATGGAGAAGGCTTGGCACTTATAAGCCGCTTCCGATGAAAAGGCTATTGATCAGTTTTCTGTTTTGCGTGTTCGCTATTAATACCATGGCACAAGAACCCGATGTTCCGAGATTACTTGTAGCCATTGATCTGGCCCAAGTCGGAAAATTTATAGATCCTCCGTTGATGATCTCTTCGGAGTTTTTCATCAAAAAGCATATTTGTCTTGTTCCAGAAATTGGTCTTTTTCAACCTTAAATAATGACCCGATGAGAAACAACAGTCCAATCAAAGTCAATAAGTTCTATACGCACGCAGCAAGTCATTCACTTTGGGAATCCATGTGTGCGAAATAAAAGATCATAAACTCCCAGGCGGGAGTGACTGCATTGTGTAAAAAGGTCTGCGTCTAGAGAGTCCTAGCATTATATGACTTGCGTGACTTTGTTATTTTAAATCGGTCATATTTGACTTCCTTTTATTCGTGTCCTCACCATAGCCGTTAACTTTAGGCTGTTAAAAACGAATTCATCAATTCATAGCCTGTGCACTGACTCGGCTTTTAGCTCCGATTGCCAGTCCTTTTGGTTAACATACTCAGTAGTTCGTAGGGTGTTTTGCAAAAGCTGTCTTGTTGGTGGTTTTCTGTGGTGGTCTCTATCCTATAAATCAGCAACTAAATCGGCTCGTTAATTTCATTTACAATTGTAAAAAGCTACTTTTCCAGAATGAAATTCGCTCTTTTCCACTTTCTTCTGTTTTTTTCCTTTGTTGGGAGTGGACAAAGACTGGATAGTCTCAAAGCTGAGCTCGTTAAGGACCCAAACAACTTGGCGATTTTAAACGATCTGGCGTATGAATACACGTATGAGGATTTGGATAGTGCGAGAATGCTACTCACACGAGCCATTAAACTCAACTCCACAGATAGTTTACAGCTGGGTATATCCAAAGAGACCCTGGCCATAGTCGATGAAATACAAGGTAAGATTCCCTCTGCTATTGCACTTCACTATGAAAGCATCGCAATATTTGAAGCGATCGGTTCGAAGAAATACCTTGCTTGGGCATACAATGGTATGGGAGCTTTGCACTATCAGCAATATGATTACGACCAAGCACTATCCTATTTCCTAAGGAGTATGCGGATGCGCAAGCTGCTCAACGATCCTGTAGAAGTCGCTAAATCCATGATCAACATTGCCCTGATCTTCAATACCAAGAGCCAGTACGATTCCTCCTTATTTTATCTCAATGAGGCTTTGCCACCGTTTATCGCTAGTGGAGATCAACTAATGGAAAGTATTATATACTCTAACTTGGGGAGCACCTATTCTTACAAGGGAGAACTGGAAGATGCGGCTATTTATTTCAATAAAACCAGAGTCATCCAGGAACAGATTAATAATAAGGAGGGACTAGGTGTCTTGTATAGAAAACTGGGTGAATTATCCGTGGCGAATAATAAACTAAAACAGGCTTTAGACTACTACGACTTAAGCTTGAAGCTCACGAAAGAACTTGGAGATATAGGACGGTATACAGAGACCACTCAGTCCAAATATTTGGTTTACGAATCCATGAAAGAATTCCAGCTAGCTTATGACTTGCAGACGGAGTATCTGCTGCTCAGAGACTCATTGATCAACATCGAGAATAAAGACATTATCAATGAATACAGTGCCAAATATCAGGCTGAACAAAAAGAACGCACCATAGCAGAACTGGAATTACAAAAGAAGAATGCTGCGCTTGTTTTGGCCAAATCAAATAATCAAAGGAATGTTTTGATTGCTCTTTCGCTTACAGTCGTAGTTGTGACTATTCTTTTATTTATTCTATTCCGTCAGAAAAGGAAATCACTTGGGGAAAGAGATGTCCTCTTAAAAGAAATCCACCACCGGGTCAAAAATAACTTACAGATAATCTCAAGTCTACTCAATCTTCAGGCAGGTTCGCTGGAAGATGAGGCTGCTAAAGAAGCCGTGCGTGAGGGTCAGTACCGGGTGAAATCTATGGCACTTATACATCAAAAACTGTATAGTACGGACGATATCCGTGGAGTAGAAGCACAAGATTATTTTGAAAATCTCTTCGGGGAGCTCTTTATAGCTTTCGGTGTAGATAGAGAAAATATTCAATTCGAGGTTAAGGCGGGACGGTTTAACCTAGATATCGACACATTGATTCCTCTGGGACTGATCGTCAATGAATTGATTACCAATGCCCTAAAATATGCTTTTGGGGAGACAAAGCAAGGATTGATCGCTTTGGAACTCCATGAGCGAGAAGGCAAACTACTAGTAATGCTCAAAGACAATGGCAAAGGCATGGACGAAGAGGCAATGCAGAGCGCCAATTCTTTTGGTTGGAAGATGATCCGCTCGCTCTCCCGTAAGCTGAAGGCTGAGATCGTAATAAGAAATGATAATGGCACAAAAGTGAAATTGATCATAGCACGCTATAAATTAGCTGTATGAGTAAGCCGTCTGTATTAATAGTCGAAGATGAACCCCTAATTGCAGATGATATAGCGGAGATCTTAGAAAAGAACGGGTTCACTGTCGTGGGGATAGCTGATGAAGCGGGGGATGCGCTGGAGATAGTTGAAAAATACCATCCAGATGTAGCTCTTTTGGATGTCAATATAGAAGGTGATCAGGACGGCATCCAACTGGCCGGTCAGCTCAATATCCCTTTTGTCTTTCTCACTTCTTACTATGACAAACAGACGCTAGATAGAGCAGCTAGAGTCGATCCTTCTGGGTACATAGTCAAGCCTTTCAATGAGCGTGACTTGATTGCCAATCTATCGTTGGCACTTCAAAAACAGCCTACGGCAGCCAAGCCTAGCAGAACTCCTGAAAAATTATTTTTTCGCCAAGATCAGGAGATACTTTCTGTGATGTCCGACGAGATTATATATGCTGAGGCGTTTGACAACTATACCTACTTGTTCACAAAGACAGGTAAATTTATCATCAGTCATACGCTCAAAAGCGTGGAAGAGAACCTTACTCCACTTGGATTTATCAGGGTTCACAGATCATATCTGATCAATTTTAAATTGATTGATAGTATTTCGGAGAATTCTGTGTTTCTCGCTGGATACAAAGTGCAAATCAGCAAATCTTATCGGAAGAGCCTGATGGATCAACTAACGTTAATCTAGCTCGCCATACATTTTAGGCGAGTTACTAAATTGATTGGTTGGCTCACTAAAACACGCTTTTACTGCATCGGTATTAGGACGAGATTGAAGGCTAATTCAATATATCGTCCTATGAAACTAATTTATTTAATACTTCTTATTCTTACTTTCAATTTAGTCTCCGCGCAGGACTATACGGATAAGTGGCATAGCACCTACCCATCACAGGGAGCCCTTGATGTTTCAGAAACAGGTCTCAGTTCGAATGGCGACTTATATATTCTTGCTACCAAATTCACTGGAACCGACCATGATGCCATTTTACTCAAGTACGATACCTATGGAAATTTAGATTGGGAGATTTCTTATTCTTCAGGTTATGGAAGTTCGGAAGATTATGCAGTTTCGTTATTGATTGACGATAATGACAATGCCTACATACTTGTTAACATTAATCCAGATGATGCTGGCAATAGCTCTGTCGCCAATGGATTCACCGTGCGTAAGTATAGTTCAGCAGGGTCGTTACTGTCGAATTATGAAAATGTAAATAATGCCACAATTAAGTTCGGGTCAGTCGCTTATCATCTTGGAGCCATTGATGATCCATCCTACACAGATATTTATTTGACGACTACTCGCGCAGCTTCAGGAGGTAAGGGCTTGGAAGCAAGGTTGTGGAGACTTAGTAGCTCATTGAGCTTTGAAGCATCAACAAAATATGACACGAGTGATGACGATACTCCTGTGAGTTTAGATTTTGCATCAGCAAGTAATGATTTTGATCCTATGATGTCTGTATATAGTGATAATAGGATGCGAGTACTGATTTGGACTCCAGATTTCTCTAGTAATTCAACAGAATATATTGCGGGAGGGTATTTGGTCGGTAGCAACGTTGAAATAGTAGATAGTTACACTACTCGAAACTCCGCTCGTATTTTGTATAAAAACGCTTCAGACAAGCAGGGCAAACGCATTTAAAGATTGAGTACTTTTTCTCGAAATTTCTGATCAAATCCCGCTTTGAATCTTCTTTGTCTTTTTGATCTTTTTAGTGGTACTCTTTCGATTAATGCTAGCGCTATTTTTG
>Ga0208646_1001166_pt1 | contig 13470 bp, 21 predicted proteins | sample AntAceMetag02UK8_FD_184762 | JGI IMG/M metagenome (GOLD analysis project Ga0208646, IMG submission 184762) | Saline lake microbial communities from Ace Lake, Antarctica - Antarctic Ace Lake Metagenome 02UK8 (SPAdes) (version 2) | ecosystem: Environmental > Aquatic > Non-marine Saline and...
TATTTAAAGGACTTTAACATTTCTTTAAACTATATATTAAAAGCACCAAGCCCCTTTTTAAATGGTTATGGTGTCACTTACATCACACAAGCTAAAGACTTGTGTGTTTTACGTTCCGTCATATAAATTATTTAGTATTCTCCGGACAAACTACTTTATATGAAAAATTAGACACATTACATCTAATTGCTGATGATTGTGGTCGTGAATCGGTAATTCTAACACAACTATTTGTTAGGTAATATCTAGTTCCATCATACACCTTTTGGAATCTCACCACCTCTACTTTACCATTATTATCGGTTATATATAGTGTAGATGTGCAAATGTTTCTGTCTTTACAACCAAAAACACACAACAACATAAGAATAAAAATTAATTTCTGCATTATTATTTGTTTAAAAGATTACCGATTTTATCATTTCTTACAATTCTTAGAAGTAATCCTTGTAATTCATCATTTGTCCCATCACATATATCCAGAATTTTATTATCAATAAATTCTTGATAACCTTCTATATCTTCCTTTGTGAATTTGAACTCTGATTCGTGCATGTCTCTGAATACATTGACGAAGCCTCTATAAGAATCATCATACTGATGTAGTTCCCATCCAAGAAATTCATAATTGATGTACATATCGTAAGCAGTTATTATTTTTTTGGTTCCAGTTAGTTCATGTTTAGAATTTTCTAGGAATTGGTCAACAGTACATTCAATTCGTTCTCTTTCTAATTCCTTATAATCCTTTATATCATAGGTATATTTTTCAACATTGATAGCACCCATCAAACTCAATTGCTTAGCATTTTCGTATTTATTCCAACCTTCTACCATAACACTATTTTTTTTATCATTAGATAAAGAAATATGTTCGAATTTAAGGAAACTACAATATCCCTGTGAGGACAATATTTTCTTTTTCATGTAATCGAGTACTATAATACCATAACTATCAGGTTGTAGAAGTGTACATGTAGGGTCATTGTGAATGCTATCATTAGCCTTTTCGATGTATTCTTCTATCCAGGTTTCATCAATGAAGAATTTTGGATTACTTACAATGTAAGGTAGTTGGTTTGTCCATCGAGACATTGGTATAACCTCACCACTTTCTTTCCTTACGATTACTCTTACAATTCCTCCCATAGTTTATATTTATTCAAAGATATGGATAATTATTCTATTCACACATTCCTAGATATGGTCACTGCTATACTACCACAGTCGGTTTGTAATGCTGGTAGGTTATTATCAATTCTCTCCACCTTTATTATTTTGAAATTACTAACATCAGAGTAAGCTCTACACTTACATACAGGATTACCATACTCTTTTGATAGGTGGAAATTATCATTTGATTCATCTATATCTAGTGTATATAGATACCCTCCGGTTCTAGGTATGTAAGATAAACTCATATTTTTACAAGGACTCACATATGAACTACACATCAGCTAAAGACTGATGTGTTTTACGTTCCGTCATATAAATATCCATTACATTGTGAATGTACTCTATTGAATTTATCGAATAGTTTATTGGATCCGTGATAATATATCACTGTTTTAAATATTTCTTTATCCATTTTTAATTATATAGTACTTTTTCTACATCCATTGATGCTGATACATCCAGCTCACAATAATCTTTAACCTCCTCACATTTACCACCCCAATAATAATCATTTACTTGTGATCCATCCATATTTGTTTTCGGAGAATCAACTCCAAGTTCATAACACATTTCGTCAAAAGAGTAAGACCAGGCAAATTTACCACGGAAATCATCGGACATATCGGTTACCCTCATATCCCAAGGCTTCTTATCATAGATACTAATTATGTTGGCTGGCTTTATATCATATTTGTGTAACTTGTGTAGTATGTAGATAATATCGAAGTGTAGTATTCGAAACCCGGCCAGGTTAAAGTCTTTTTTCTCAACACGTTTCAAGATATCATTGAATGAATTGACGATATCTTTTTCATCATCACCATAATAGCTTCTTATTTTTTTATCACCATTGTCTAGAAAAAATCCAAATGATATACAGACTATTCGGCCATATGTTGTTATAATACCACCTTGTTGGAGATATGCATCATCGATGGATTCATATTTTTTATCCCAATTCATTTTATCATATTTCTTCTGAAACAGGTTTGATCCCCTTACATCATTCAATCTAAAGGTTTCGAAGTCTTTGTAATTTGAAGCTGTTTCTATGTCGAAGTGTAGTAGTTCCATATTTTTTCTCTTTTAATATCTCTATTTATTTTACTGAATAATGGTTGTATGTTTTTATAATGGTTTAGTTTAATCATATCTTCTTTATTTTCTCGATATGAGAACTTTCAATCTTCTATCTGGGAAAGACATGTTAAGCCATTTAGACGCAACTGATTTAGTCACCTCGAAATACTCATCCAATTTCTGTGAGTATTTCTTCTTTATATGAAATTCTATGAAATCAATATCAATCATTAGTTAAAGTTCTTACTATTCTTCAGTTTTTCCATCAATTCTCGTTCCTCTCTTGATATCGTCTTAGGTATCCTGATACCTACTTGTATGACAACATCACCGGGTTGGTAGTACCCCTGAGCATCTGGAATACCTTTACCTTTTATTCGTATGTTCGTACCATGTTCGGTACCAGAAGTAATCCTATACATTGTTTTAGTACCATCAGGTAGTATAATTTCTTTCTGAGTACCAAGTATAGCATCTATAACAGATATACTACCTGTGTGTATTAAATCAAGTCCTTGTCTCTTGTAATTAATATCTGTGGCTTCTTCGATTACTATGTGTAAATCTCCAGCCGTACCATTTTTGGCATAATGACCACCCATTGGTTTTTTCAAGTATGTTCCATCAGTTGCTCCTTTCGGAACATCGATATCAATAGTTTCTGTTAATTTCTCAGTACCACTACCGTGGCAAGATCCACAGGTGTTTTTAACTTGGTTGCCCTCACCATTACACTTAGGACATATTGATGATTGTTGAATGACACCGAAACTAGTTTGTTGTGTATATGTTACTGTTCTAGCACCCTTACATTGGCTACAAGTATCAACATCATCACCACCTTGTCCATCACACGTATTACATTCAACATCTCTGGTGTATTTCAATTTCTTAACACTACCCTCAATGATTTCTTTCAGATTCATTTTAATACAAACACGTAAATCTTTACCTTTTCTTTGTCGTACTTGTGAGCCACCACCGAATCCACCTCCACCACCGAAGATATCACCGAACTGACTGAATATGTCTCTAACATTGAAACCACCACCACCAAATCCTTGACTAGGGCCTCCTTTACCAAATTGGTCGTACTGTTGTCTTTTCCCCTCATCAGATAGTGTTTCGTATGCTTCGGCTGCCTCTTTAAATTTCTCTTCGGCTGCCGGATTATCCGGATTCTTGTCTGGATGATATTTAATAGCCATCTTACGATAAGCTTTTTTTATATCCGCCTGTGATGCTTCTTTCTCTAATCCTAATATTTCGTAATATTCCATTCTTATTTTAAAATTTCTATTAATTGTTTTCTTCTCCAATGTCTTCTATAATCAAAAGTCACATAAGTTTTACTTGAGTACATCCACTTCAAATATGATTTATTTGCTTCGATTAATTGTATATTAAATGGTAGAGTATCTAACTTAATTTGAAATAATACACCGAAGTCTTCTCGGTTATTAGTTGAAAATAAATCATCTTTATTAAGTACCCATTCTATAATATACTGAAATGTCTTTCGTACTGTACTTTCATAAGACTTAGAAACTCTACCGTTTGTTATGTGCTCAATTTTTATATTATCATCCATATACAAATACTTTAATCATCAGTGAATAGTATTACTTTTGGATATCTTAAAATTCTATCACCCATCTTATAACCCTTAGAGACAACATTTATCTCTTTGGTACTAGAAGGTACAACTGAAACAACTTCCTGTTGGTCTGGATTGTATTCAGTAGGATTAATTTCACTTATACCATTTTTAGATAAAATGCTATTAACCTTATCATAGAATGGTTTTATTAATTCTAATTGGTCCGGTGATAACATCTTACTTGATTGATGAAAATTATCATGTAGTTCAATGATTTCAAGTAAAGCTTTATACGTAGAATCAGCTTTGATTGTGGTCAATTGACTGGCTTGTCTTTTCTTGATGTTTGAGATCTCGGCAACGTTTCTGAGTTTCAAATCTTTTGTTTCGATTTCAATAATTTCATCGATAACTTCGGTTAACTCATAACTATCACCGTTCTCTTTGGTTATAGTTAGGGTTTCACTATTCTCATCGATAAGTCCTTTGTCCTGAAGGTATTTTAAACTGCTCATTTACTGATAATTAAATTTTAATAATTTCTTTATTTGGTTCGAATTAAGGTACTCAAATGTACCAAACTGTACTGTTATTTTGTGAACATCAAGTGTTTCAACACGTTCAAGTGTTTTTTTGATGTAATCATCCAATTCGACTAATCCTAGTTCATAATCGATTGGTGCTTTCCAATACTCTGGATACTTGTTACGGAATTTTTCAAAGGCTTGTATAATACTTTTCTTTCGTATAAGGATATGTCCCTGCATCTTACTTGATTTATTCGTAAGGAAATCTGTAATATAACCATTCAATCGGTGAATCAGGTTATTTGTCTCTATTACCTTAGTAAGTCCTATAACGAGTGCATCAGTATCTTGTATTTCAAATTCTTCATTTTCGGTTAGTTGTTTCTCGGCTTTAATTTCTGATCCAACTATGTAGTAGCTGTATGAGTCCCACACACCTAATCTAACTAAATCTTCTGGATAAACTTTAATGGTCATATATAATCTTGATTATTTTTATACACCTTATAAGTTTAAAAACGTATTAAGTTTTGAATAGTTCGTTAATCTTATTTTTTCTTTCCTGTTGTATGATGAAATTTCTAACGTAGGATGGGTTTGAATCCATATCTATTCTATCAGTATCGATATCTATTCTATCAGTATCGATTATAGTTATCCACACACCATGTACCATCTTCCCTTCCAATTTATCTGAGTCACCACTTACGAATTGTGTTACAACACCACCTGATATCCAAATATCCATACGATCATTGGATGTTAACCAAGAACTGAGTTCTGATTTTGTTAATGATTTAACTTGAACCATTTTGTGTGATATATTTTCGAAACTGTAGTATATTATCATGGTGTTTAAAATTAGAGAGGGTACCGAAATCGATACCCTCTTAATTATTTATATGACGGAACGTAAAACACACAAGTCTTTAGCTTGTGTGATGTAAGTGATAAAGGGGGTAACCATATATTAATATATAATAAGTATGGTAAAACATACATCGGCTGGGACAGTCGATTACAGACGCGGAGCAAAAATAAGACCTCATTGGCTAACCAAATTAATGGCAGTCCAATATTAAAAGGCATAAACTATGAAACGTCCAAAAAGAAGGAGCTTGTCTCCGGAAACTTATCGGTCTTTAGCCGATAAGTAGTTCATCATGTGATTACTTTACTTCTTCAAAATCAACATCTTCTACATCATCATCACCAACATCATCACTCTCATCGGTTGGTGTTTCGTTGTCCTGTTGTAACCTCTCTATGATAGAACTCCATGTATCATTCAATTCTTTAATTGATTCATCAAGTTTATCAAGTTCTTTACTCTCGTGAGATTCTTTTAGAACTGTCAATTTCTCATCCAAGTTTTCTTTATCATCATCTGTCAATTTCTCATCAAACTCTTTGATTTTTTTCTCAGTGTTGAATATAAGACTATCGGCTGTGTTCAACTTATCAATTTTATCTTTTTCGAGTTGATCAGATTCAGCATTCTCTTCGGCATCGTTTCTCATTTTTTCGATTTCTTCATCGGTAAGTTGAGAACCACCTTCGATTCGAATTGTATTCTCTTTACCGGATGCTTTGTCTTTAGCTGATACTGAGAGAACACCATTGGCATCGATATCAAATGTTACTTCAATCTGTGGAACACCTCGTGGTGCTGGCATAATACTATCTAAGTGAAAGTTACCCAATGAGTTGTTGTCCTTAGACATTGGTCTTTCACCTTGTAATACATGTACTTCAACAGATGCTTGGTTGTCAGAAGCCGTTGAATAAGTTTCTGACTTCTTCGTTGGAATTGTTGTATTAGATTCGATAATCTTAGTGAAAACACCACCCATTGTTTCGATACCCAATGATAATGGTGTAACATCCAAAAGAAGTACATCATCAATTGTTCCTGCTAGTACTGCTCCTTGGATTGCTGCTCCCATGGCAACTACTTCATCTGGATTAACACCTCGATTTGGTTTCTTCTTAAATTCTTTTTCGAGTGCTTCTTGGATTGCTGGAATTCGGGTTGATCCACCCACGAGAATAATCTCATCGATGTCCGTGATTTTCAATTTTTTATTTTTGAGAGCTAATTTAGCACTATTGATAGCTCGATCAACAAGTTCAGATGTGAGCTTATTGAAGTCTGTACGAGTCATTGTTGATACGTAATGTACAGGAGTACCCTCTTTGTTCGGCATCAAATATGGTAAGTTGATGTCTGTTGATGTAGCTGCAGAAAGTTCAATCTTAGCCTTTTCTGCCGCTTCTTTCAGTCGTTGTAATGCCATTGGATCTTTCGAAACATCTAATCCATGTGTTGATTTGAAATCACTAACCATGAAGTCAATTATTTTGTTATCGAAATCATCACCACCAAGATGAACATCACCTTCGGTTGAAAGAACTTCGAATACACCATCACCAATATCGAGTACTGAAACATCGTGAGTACCACCACCTAAATCAAATACAAGAATCTTAGTGTCTTGTGCTTTAGACGCCATACCGTATGCCAAAGCTGCGGCCGTTGGTTCATTGATTATTCTCTCAACTTCTAGACCAGCAATCTTACCGGCTTCGATAGTGGCATTTCTTTCTTGGTCACCGAAATAAGCTGGTACTGTAATTACTGCTCTCTTCACTTCATACCCTAGATAGTCTTCGGCAGTCTTCTTCATTTTCTGGAGAATCATTGCTGAAATTTCTTGTGGTGTAAATTTTTGATCATCGATTTGTACGGCTGGTACATCTTTTCCGGTCTTAACAACCTTATATGGTACCCTTTTCACTTCATCACTCATTTTAGAAAAGTCTTTTCCAATAAATCTTTTTATGGAATAGATTGTTTTCTCTGGATTAGTTATTGCTTGTCGCTTGGCTGAATCACCAACTTTTCTATCGTCCTTTGTAAATGCTACAATTGATGGAGTAGTTCTCTTACCCTCACCATTCGGTATGATAATTGCCTCACCGTTCTCTACGACCGAAACAGATGAATTTGTGGTCCCAAGATCAATTCCGAGTACTGTTGTTTCTTTTTTGCTCATATTTTTCTTTTTTTATATTTTTTTTGTTAGTTCAAACAACGTGCCAATAGGTTTTTACTGACATAACCTGACACATAGACATGTTTAGTTGTCATGTTGTTGTTATAGTTATGTATCTCCGAAAGTTTATGAAGTTGTGGTAATTAGATGTGTATTTTTATAAAAACAATATCAATTGGTAATAATATAATTCAATATATAACATATGGATACAGAAACAATAGCCACCAACATATCTGGGATGAGTGAAAATCGGCGTAGAAGGCCGTATTTCGAAAATCATTTACCGGAATTCTTAATAGAATTGGATAAATTTAATATCGGTAAACATATTAAAAATTTCTCACAACTAACATATCATTATTGTCATTCTGACACACCTTATCCCAATTATTGTAAGGTATGTCAGAATGAAACTAAATTTATATCCTTCCATAAAGGTTATTCTACATATTGTAGTAGAAAATGTGTGATGGGTGATGAGTGTATTGTTGCTGCTAGGAATAAAAAATCAAGAGATACTTCTATCAGGAATTGGGGTGTGTCTAATCCGATGAAATCGGAGATTGTAAAATCATCTATGGTTGATTCTGTTAGGAAAAAATATGGAGTGGATTATTATACACAAACGGATGAATATATTAATAATATGAAGGAAATAAATTTGGGTAAATATGGGGTTGAGTGGTATATGGCTACTAGCGAATTTAAAACGAAAAGTATTAATACTTCGAAATTAAATCATGGAGTTAATCACCCTATGAAAAGTGAAAAGGTTCGTCATAAGTTAAACAATTCTATAAAGAATAAATATGGAGTAGATAATTATTCAAAAACTGAGGAATTTAAAGAATTTATGGAAACGTATTATCTATCGGATAATCACCAAAATAATATATTGTTATCTAAAGAGTTGAGAAAGAATAAAATTTTCAAATATTATGATAATTATAATGATAATTATAATCTTCTATCAATATCCTCTGATGTTCTTAAATTGTGGTGTGATGATTGTGATAGTGAATTTGAGATAAGAAAACAATTATATTATTTAAGGACTAAATCTGATAATTTATGTTGTACTAATTGTAATCCGGTGGATGGTAAGAATATTTCTCTTATGGAGAAGGAGATATATGATATGGTTGATATGTGTTATGATGGTAAGTTAATTCCAAATTATAATGATAGATATGAAATAGATATTTTTTTACCAGATATTGATTTTGGGATAGAATATAATGGGTTGTGGTATCATTCGGATAATTTCAAGGATAGTGATTATCATATAAAAAAGAAAGAATATTTCTTGGAGAGGAACATTAACATTTTCATGATATGGGAAGATGATTGGGAATATAAACGTGATATTGTGTTATCGATGATAAAATATAAATTGGGTATTGTTTCTTGTATTGGTGCTAGGAAATGTGTAATTAGAAATGTTGATAGAGTCAACACCAAACAATTCTTAGTGGATAATCATCTACAGGGGTATGTGAATTATAAGACAAGTATAGGTCTTTATAATAATGATGAGTTGGTTTCGATGATGTGTTTTGGTAAATCTCGTGACCGAAAGAATGATATGGAGATGTTGAGGTTTTGTAATAAAAAGTACATATCTGTTACGGGTGGAGCATCTAAATTATTCAAATATTTCATAAAAGAAAGTGGTGTTGATAAAGTAATATCATATGCTGATATAAATCATTCTGATGGGTCATTATATAAAAAAATGGGGTTTGAGCTAACTAAGGTAACTAAGCCCGGTTATTGGTGGTGTAAGGATGGTATTAAATATAACAGATTTAATTTTCGAAAAAGTAAACTTATAAAGGATGGATATGATGGTAATAAAACAGAGTCGGAGATAATGATAAGTAGGAAATTCTACAAAGTATATAATTGTGGTAATTATAAATATGTGTATATATCCTAATCACTCTCGAAGAGTTCTGTCAATTTGGATGATCTAGATAGTTGTTTATTACTCTTTATGAATCTATCAGATAATTCAGCGAGATCACTCCTTCGGATCTATTATACTTTGACATTTTAACAAATGTAATATAATATATAACAAAAACAAAGTATATTAAATGAAACACCTAAGAAAATTTAACGAAGATGTATATTATGAACCGGAATACCGAAATAAAAATGATAAGGAGATAGAAGATGAGATTCAGCCTATCATAGAAAATTGGATAGATGAGCAAGTAGGATTGGAAATAGGTTTTGCTAGTGTTATGAATGGTGGTGTTGAAATACATTGTGGTGTTGATAGAAGAGTTATTGAGAAGGAAAGGGGATCAACTCCTATATCAGGATCTGATAAAGAAATGAGAAATCGTGAAGAATCTGCAAAAGAAGAATGGAGAGACTCTGCACCTGAATTGATAGATATATTGGAAAGAGAAGGTTATGGAGAATATAATTTGGGTTCTGTGACACAATGGGACTTGACTCTATTGAGAGATGATGAAGCTTCTGGAGGACCAATATCAATAAAAGTTAGGATGAGATAATCTATGAACTCACAAAAAGAGTTCTAATGAGCAAAATATATAAAACTTGATTATGAAACACCTAATGAAATTTGAAGGACATTCGAGATGGTATAGGGTTTATACAACAACTACCAAAAAAAATAGGTATGTATGGCTTACAAAAAAATAGAAATACACCAGAAGTATATTCTATTATAAATAATGCTACTTATGGTGGTGATAAAATAGTAGGTGAATTTGTAGTAGATTTTAAAAACAAAACCATATTAAATCTGTTGGAATATGATACTGATGATGCGTTAGGTGAATCTGAATTGGAGGATTTTCTAAATCATATTGAATTGGAATATGACGATTTAGATGGACTGTTTGATTTCACTGAGGATGAAATCCCACTATCTAGACTTATTAATAAGATACTAGATATTATAATGAGTAAGTATGATGTGTTAAAGATTAAAGAATCTGGTGAGATAACAATTTGTATAAGAAAAGAGTTAGTTACGTCTAAATAATTAAGGTTGGTTGTCTGACTGATTTTCAATCCACCTTTGTAAACCAATTGCAACATCACTATCAGACCATTCGCTTGTATCAGCAATATCTATTACTACATCAAAAACATATTCTAAAATTTCATCTATATTGTGTGGTGCATTCATACCTATACTATTAAAAAATCCACGGAGTGTGTTCTACCTCACTAGCAAATACCGAGCCATCATCATCAGGTACATAATCTGTTCCGTCAATTCCTTCAATTTCATTACCGAATTCGTCTTCTGTTGTTTCGAATTTTTCGAATAGTTTAATATGTTCCATGACATATATATTAATTCAAAATCTTAGAAATCTTATAATTTCGGTTATCTCTTACATACGTTTCATAATCACTACATTCACATCTCACATAAATTGCTGATTGTGTTCTATATATTTCACGGGTAATGGATAATTCTATGAATTCCTCTATTAATTTTGGACCATCTGATGTGGATTTCCATAACCTATCTATAACCTTTTTATCAAATTTTAAAATATCTTCGATGTGTGAATCTAAGAATGTTGTATCATCACACCATACATTAATTGTTAGTCTAAATTTATCAGAATATATATATGATGATTTTTTAGTATCTGGCCAATTACCATCAAGAATATTTATTAAAATAACTATAAATTTATCTAATATATCTATGTGAGTAGGCCCCATGAATATTTATTTTAATTTAACACTGAGTTTAGTCTGACTTGTCTGTAATCTTTCTTATCCATCCATATTAGGAAAATACTTTTACCTACCATACTTCTATATGGGAATTCATCAAACCACGGAAATGGTTCATCTAAATGTATACTACAATATCCATTATGAGAATACTTTAAGATCGTATAATTGGTTGTGTAGTGTTTGTCGGTTATTTGAATTTGTGGATTTTTCACTAGATGAAGAACTGAGCGTTTTGTTTAATTTTCTGTAAATCTTCCGGTGAAAAAAATTCCGGCTTATTTTTTGATATTTTAATCATCTCTTTATAAGTTTCTTTACTCTCGGCTTTTCTATTGGTGTAGAAACAAGTGGCTGCATGTGATTCCAAGAACTTCCAGGTGTAAAGTGTCTCATCAACAAATAATAGTCTATTAGGATATGGATTTTTACCATGGTATAATTTCTTACCAAGTGATGAGAATAGGTATGCGTTATTCCACTCACCAAGTCCTAAGTAATAATCTATTATTACTTTAATTGGCTCACCTCTCAATGGGTCAATACTGTATGCTTTAAGTAGTTCGTTTAGACAAAGGTTCCAAGGTTGTTCCATGGTTAGCATAATCGTGCCGATACGTAACTGAGAATAGAAAATCTCTTCATAATATCCGTCAGGTCTTGATACTCTTTCTTTATAGTAATTAAGAGAACGTCTCAATCTTTCATCATTTTCATCCTTATTGTTTGGAACACAGGCTGAGTCGTGATACGACTGTGCTGTGTAAAAAATCCAACGTGGGTCTGTTCTATCATTATCGATATATTTTTCGAGTGAATGAGAATGTGATTTATATTTGGCTGGAATATCTGCCTGCCATGAACCACCATCCATCTTTACTCTAACTGTAATACCGTCTAGTAATGCTGACGTTACTGGTAGTGTCTGGCCACTATCATCTTTTGGTGGTATGATGAATTCGTGTACCGGGCCGTAAAAAGTAAAGTTCTTATCCAATCGGCACATTTCATTCCGAGTGTATTTCATTGTATTGATATATGTATTGAACATATAAAGATCTTTGTCAAGTTTTTGTTTATTGAAGCTGTTACCAACCTCAATCTGTTCATCAAAGTCTAACCAGAAATTATAATATGTATGTTTGTCTCTTTTTTTACCTAGGAACATTTCTCTGGCCTTCTCGAAGGATTCGTTGCGACAATTAGCAAAATTATCAAATGGTTTTTCGAATACATAGGTTTCTATACCGTTATCCTCACCCCATTTTCGCACAATGTTAATTGAATCATCTGTTGAACCGGTATCAATTACAACAATACCATCAACTATGTCTTTTATTGAGTCTAACATTCGGTGAGCAACGTGTGCTTCATCCTTCATTATCTGTGTTAATATAAGCTTTACTGCCATTTATAATTATCTATTTTTATTTATAGACAATAAATTAGACTTTGTTTTTATCTATTGAGTAAATTTTTCTAAAAACCTTTTCCGGTAATCTTTCAACCCTATATGTAATAACCCACCGGTGGACTCATTCACATCTTCATAAGATATAAATAATGTGTTTCCTTCTCGTCTAATATTGGTTATTGTGATGTCATATAAATTTACTTGCTCACAAGCCATCGTATGTAAAGTTTCGTTAACGACCATTTATATGTGGTTTAATCATAGAAATAAAACTCCGATGTCCCTTTATTATTGTCTTTTCTTCCCACCCAAGTTCTTTGAGTAAGTCATTACCTCTCACCCATCCACCATATGGGCCATTAGCCCAATCATGGTTTTTAAATGATTTTGCTCTATCGTACTTTTTACGATTCTCTTCACTCAATCGTTTTATCTCTTCATTAGTAAGCTCCCAATTATTCATAGTTTTCTATTAATAGTAATTCAATCTTCGTTTACGTTTGATATTGATTTCTTTCTGTTCAATGCGTTAATTGAATCATCTGTTGAACCAGTATCAATTACAACAATACCATCAACTATGTCTTTTATTGAGTCTAACATTCGGTGAGCAACGTGTGCTTCATCCTTTAAGTGTGAGTTCCCCCTCCGGATTAACTTTTGTTTTAGAAAATTTTAGAAAAAGAACCCACATATATTTTTATTTTTTGTCTGTGATTAATTTGTTATCAAGAGCATAAAATAGTTGAATGAACTACTTATCGGCTAAAGACCGATAAGTTTCCGGAGACAAGCTCCTTCTTTTTGGACGTTTCATAGTTTATGCCTTTTAATATTGGACTGCCATTAATTTGGTTAGCCAATGAGGTCTTATTT
>Ga0208646_1001172_pt1 | contig 13376 bp, 17 predicted proteins | sample AntAceMetag02UK8_FD_184762 | JGI IMG/M metagenome (GOLD analysis project Ga0208646, IMG submission 184762) | Saline lake microbial communities from Ace Lake, Antarctica - Antarctic Ace Lake Metagenome 02UK8 (SPAdes) (version 2) | ecosystem: Environmental > Aquatic > Non-marine Saline and...
GTGTGAAGGAGAAGGTAAAATTAACGGAGAAACTTGCCTTGTTTGTAATGGAACAGGGAAAATTTATGATAATAAAGATTGGGAACACGCATGGAAACATCCATAACTAAGCATTCTTGCACATAACACCAAGCTAACGTGGGTTACTATCCATGTTAGCAACTGTTACATGGTGAGATACCAGCGTCCCACCATGTAACACCGGTGTTATGCCAGGCGGAATTTATAGCTATTCTTTTTTAGCTCAGATTTTTGTAAAATTGACGAAGAAATTATGAATTCTAAATTTTTAATTTTGAATTAGGATCTTGTCTTTAATTCAAAATCCATTCCGTACACCTCTTGTACGTTTTATACCATTCCCACCCTTTTTATTTTGCCGTCAGATATTAATCTAATTCTGATCGGATGCCCCAGGCCAAACCAAAACGCCGTCTCAAAAATCTAACCGTTGAGTTCATCTCCCTGGTAGATGCCGGTGCGAATAAGCGCGAAGTCATTTACAAAAATGCTGATGCTAATTCACTCGAAAATAACGTTGCTAAGACCATCGAAATTCGCAAAGTAGATGATGAGCAAGGTCTTGTGTATGGTATTGTATATGCTCCCGATGAATCTGATGCTCACGATGACACGATGCTTGCCGCCGATATTAAGAAAGCCGCGCATGAATTTCTTGCTGCCGGCAAAACCAATCGCGTAGATAAGCAGCACGATCAAAATCCCGATAAAGGCTATGTTGTAGAAAGTTACATCATTGGCAAAGCGGACGCCAATTTCCCCTCTGATCCTATTGGCTCCTGGGCGGTAGTGATTAAAGTAACCGACGAAGCCACCAAGAAACAACTTAAAGATGGCGAGATCAAAGGTATAAGCATGGAAGGTTTTGCTGATGTCGAAAATCTAGAAGACGAAACCACTGTAGAAAAAGCGGAATTCATTATTTCTGAAGTGAAGAAATACATCGACGAGAAATTCCCGTCCATCAAAAAACTATTTAAAAATGGCGAAGAAATGAATACTACCAAACAGTCAGTGACCGATTTTGCAGAAATATTAAAAAGCCTAGATGGCAAGACAGAAGAGGAGTTTATTGCCATTCAGAAGAGCTTCGCCGATTCCCTGGTAGACAATCAACTTCGCCAAGCGGTGTACGCGCTAGAATCTTCCAGCTATGAGATTATGAGATCCGATTCTATATCAGACAAAAAGGCGGCATTAGTTACCAACGCTGGTGAATTCGCAGACTATGTATCCGGGCTAACCATTTCAAAATCAAAAACCCAAAAAAATGAGGACACATCCATGTCTGAAGTAACAAAAGAAGCAACCGATGTGGAGAAATCCGAAGGTGGTGATGAAAAGAGCCCGGAACTCCAGGCTATCGAAAAATTAACGTCAACCGTAACGGAGCTTGGCAATCGCATTGAGAAGGTCGAGAAGACTGCCGGTATCAGTAAGGCTAATTCCGGACAAGATGATGGCGAGCATGTAGAGAAGAGCTACAGCGCAGACGCTCCTCTTAATATTTTCGGATAAGCGACCAACCCAACCCCCAATTTCAAAAACTACGATTATGCCTAATCTATTAACCAACGAAGAAATTCAAGCGCTTGTACAAAAAGCGGCGATTCTTACAACTACCGGTGGGCAATTGTCCCCCAAACAAGCATCCGATTTTGTAAATCTGATGACCGATCAAACAACCGTTCTGCAACAAATGCGGGTAATCTCCGATATTGAGACTAGCTACGATGTAGATGGCTTAGAATTCGGCGATCCTGTAATTCGCGCTCCTGGTGAGACGCTTACTTCAGACGGTGGCGATCCTCGCGACCCTGATATGCCTCGCCTACGATTAACACCCGTGAAATTCCAAGCCGATGTTAACCTGTCGTATGACTTCATTCGCAAGAATGTGAGCAAGGAAAATGCCGAGCAAGAAATCAACGCCGCTATTGCTAAGCGAATCGGTATGGATATCGTGAACCTAGTGTTCAACGGTGATACTTCTCTCGCAAACGATACCGCACAAAATAAGGCACTCCGCATTATTGACGGTTTGATAAAACAAGTGAAAGCGGATGCGCAAGTGAACGATTTTGTTGTGGGAGCTTCACCTACTTATGTAGGTGCAAACTCAGAATTCGGCAAGGCTCTATCAACCATTCCGAAGCAATACCGCGATAATCGTGAAGCATTGATTCACTTCTGTTCGGTGGATACGATGGACGATTATGAGGATGAAATCGCAGATCGCCCAACTGCAGCTGCTGATAATGTGCTATTTGGCACTAACAAAATCAGCATGCACAAGCGTGTTAAGATTGCAGCGCCTTTCGGCTTCCCGGATAACAAAATCTTATCCAGTGTGGCTTCCAACTTTGTGGTGGGATTCGGTCGCAACATGAAGATGTACCGCCAAGAGCAACACAGAAAGCAGCAAGTAGAGCTTACTATTGTAGGTGATATCGATTGCGGATTTGTGTTTGACCGCGCGATTGCATTCGGCGAGCAGGCTTAGAAACTAAACCCCTGATAGAAAAGGTCGGTGCTCTTGTGTGGGTGCCGACCTTTACAGTCATTTCGATTTAATGAACTACACTTTAACCAAATTTTAGACCCATGAAAAAATTACTTCACAACTTTTTAATGATTTTCGCGGTAATTGCCGCTTTTGCGATTCCGTTGCAGGCACAAACCTATGACAGCGCCGTTACGGTAGTAGAAGGCAGTACCTTCATCAGATATACAGGCTCAGCTGCGATCACGACAACCGAAAGCACGTACACCCAAGCCATGTTACTTGCGGATGCAAGTGCAAATTATGCGTTTATCGCTGCAAGTTTGCCTGATGTTACAGGCACCGAGGACGTGAATGTTCTCGTAGAATTCAGCAATGATCTATTGAACTGGACGGCAGGTGGAACTACCGTGATTGATCAACTTACCACTACAGCTAGGTATGATACTCTTAATTCCGTTGCAGGTACAGAATTCACGTATTGGAAAGGATCGGTATGGTTCAGGCTTGTTTTTGATGGTCAGACTGGTAATCCCACCAACACCGCGTCCTGGAATGTGATTTTGCCCAAGAATGCAGGCGCACCCCTAAAAGGCGCAGCAAACGCTGTTAATAGACGAACCTAGAATTTTCAATCCAAATTAATACCGGACAACATCATGCCCCAAACAGAATATACCCTAACTCGCCGAGGATCAATTACAGGTCCTATTGACGAGAGGACGAAAAAACCTAGTTACCACTACGATCGTGGTGATGTAATTAGCGAAGCGCAGTACAAAGAGCTGATTGCTCGCCACAAAGATCAATTTGAACTTGGCGCGAAAGATTTGAATAAATCCAAAAATCCGAAGCAAAAAGCCCAGGACCAAGTGATTGCAGATCTCGTTGAACGAGTAGAAGCTCTAGAGCAAGCATTAGCAGAACCCGTAGCGAAAGAAGCAAGCGAAGAGCCTTCGCCAAAAGCACCACCTAAAAACCCTAAATAATAGTACATGTCGTCGCTAGTAACCACATCAGATCTTATGAACACCTACATTGGCATTGGCAAGAAAGCCAGTACCAAGGTGTTTTTGTATCAGCCCATTGCTGAGCGAGATCTTCGTGCGTTGCTTACCGATACCATCTACGATGCCCTTGTCACCGATCTGCCCGGAAATGGTGTGGATGCCTTGAGTGCTGCTCGCGCTGAGTGCCTCCTGGCTCTGCATCATTCGATTACCATTCTTGGTTTTCGGGTGGTGGATGATGGCGGATTGGCGAAGCATTTTGGATTGGGAGAGTATGCAGGTGAACTGCTTTCTCCTTTTCAGATTGGCAAGCTAAAAAATAATATATATGCCCAAGCATTAGAAGCTATACGGCACCTAGTACCAGCCAGCACTATTGATGGAGCCATATTTAAAACGCAAGCCGATTTGGATGCACAGTTCCAGGGCAACGGCTTTGGAATTACCGCAGGTCAATCTGCGTATGAATATGGCACCTACAATGCCCGAACTGGAGAGTACGAATGAGCATTCGCAAAGAAGGACATATTGATCCAATTAAGGATGAAAAGAAAATCCGTCGCGAAGTCGAAAAAGAAATGCAACGCATGGGTTTACATGCTGAAAGAACGATACTCGACTACTTTCAAAAACACAATATTGATGATCGTGGTGATCTTGCAAAAAGTGTGTATAGCGAAGTGAAAACCACGCTTAAACGGATTCAGCTCCAATTTGGGACTAATGCCAAGCATGGCATTTTTGTGCATGATGGCACAAAGCCACATTGGGCGCCCATCAAAGCGCTCGAAAAATGGGTAGTGCGAAAGTTGGGAATGAGTTTTCCTGAAGCTGGGCAAGTAGCCCGCAAAATTCAGTTGAAAATTGCGAAAAAAGGCACGAAAGCGAAACCTTACGCCGCCGTTACTATGCGATTATTGCAACGCACGGCTCCAATGAAAATTGAAGCCGCTATTGCGAGAGGTATTCGAATTGCAAGTTAATGTAAAAGAAATATTGACAGCTGCAGCTGCTTTGGATGTGTTCGAAAAAGTATTAGATCGCCCAGTAGTAGGTAAAGATGATGTACCTGCCTTCGTGATTTTAGGTCGCTCTAAAGATTTTGAGAGCTTTGATACCGGCAATACGCAATACAATGGCGCTTGGGAATACCAGTGCCTAATTGCGGACGAAATGGACAAAGACGAAGCCGATAGCGCCACGTATGAAGGAACCGATTACACCGCTATTGAGGGATATTTTACAAGTTTCTGCACCGCTTTTTTAGGAGATGGTGCATGGAAAATTGAAGGGCTGGTTGATTTTGCACCCTATGCTATAAATGGAAGAGAATTGTTAGGCGTAGCATTTACCCTTGCCAAGCACCAAATGGATAGATTTTGATGAGTGATTCAAACAGACATATAGATCTATGGCGCATTCGCGAGACAGGTGTAAGCAATTTGGGTTATTTGCATTTGCTTGAAGGAACCAAAACTGTGCATAGCTTAGTAAGTATTGAGCCAACCGAGCTGTTCAATCTGCCCGAAATTAGTTGCATTAAGGAAGGCGAATATTCGGTGGAGCATCATGTAAGTCCAACTTTTGGCAAGTGCCTATTGGTGAAGGATGTAGAAGGTCGAAGTCATGTGTTATTTCATACTGGGAATTTCTTTGAAAATACCAAGGCGTGCATTCTTCCAGGCGTGTATTTCGGTTATGCCAATAAGGATGCACAGATCGATGCAATTGAGAGCAAAGTTGCCTTAGATAAGATATTAGCGTTTGTACCTGCAGCTGGGTGTAAACTAACCATCAAAAAAGTAGACAATTTTCAAAGCGTATTTGGGGGGCAACAATGAGTGATTCAGATAATGCCCGTATAGAAATTCTTGAGTCGCAATTAACGGCGGCCAACCAGAGCTTGCAGCGCATTGAAACCGCTCTTACGGGTGACGATGCGATGGGGCAACCCGGTTTAGTTAACCGTGTGGGTACGCTGGAAAAAACAGCGAAATCACTTGAAAATGCACGTTGGTATGTATTAGGCGCAGTTGCCGTTATTGTGGTTTTAGCTGGATTTGGTGCCTGGGCGGTAGATACATTTTTAAAATTTAAAGGATAATATTATGAGTAAGCCACGAATTCCCATACTGAGTTTTATCGCCGATGCCATTATCGGCAAAAACAATTTTGGCAAGAAAGCCAACGAATTCCTGCCAGCTCGAAAAACCCGTGAAGCGGTTGGGTCTGTAATACAAGGAGTTGGTGATTTAGTGCCTAAAGCCCAGGCCAAAGATGCCAGTATTATACGCGATGCTGCTAAAGCCAAGCAGATTTTGGGAGACATTCCAAAAGACACTGAGCAGATTAAAAAGATGCTGAATGAATCTCCGGATCTTATTGCAGAAAAACTTTACCAGGCTAAAGATTTACTGGATGATGGTCGCCTGAATGACAGCGCCGACGGCTTAACTGCAGACACTAAATTTAAGATTCGAATTGGTACGAGCATTGCCATAATTAGTGGTGTTGCCTACCAACTTTTAGCGATGTGGTTTGATTGGCCACTACTCCCAATATTCAAATTTATAGGATTATAACCATGCCAGCACAACAAGGCGAAGAATATCGAATTATTGCACCACGGGCACCCGAAGGCGGTCGCTTACCGTATGTTAACGGTGTGCAGATCTCTATCGATCAATACACAAGCACCTTCACGGATGCAACAGGCAAGCAATTAGTTGTTACCGATTTAGTGGGCGATGTAATTAAGGCATCTGCCAATGTCGCATACCCACGAGGCACGAATAACGATCACCGCAATCTGCAATGGATTGATGAGAATCCAGATCGGTTCGAGTTGATTGTAGCTGAACCTGAACCTGAACCTGAACCTGAATCCCAACCCGAATAATTTCATTAACCCCCAAAAAAGGAACCTATTATGGCAACATATAACCCAGCCGGCCTAAAGGCTGTTCATTACAGCACCGACGGCACCGACGATTCGTGGACAGCAATTGCAGGACCTATTGCAGCAGCAGAAGGCCTTGAAGAGACTACCATCGAACAATTAATTACAAATTCTAGCTACCAATCTGGTGGCAGTATCAATCCAACCATCACCTTCATGGATCACGCCACTAAGGCAACGATGAAGGGATTTGCAGTTGGCAACTCAAGAGCTGCGAAATTCTTTGCGTTCGAATATCTCAACGGCAGACTGATGAAAACAAGTCTTGCCATCTTTCCACACGTTACCGAAGCGCCTAAATTCCAGCGGTCAGAAGGCGATTCTGGGTGGAAGCTGATGCTTAAATTGGATGATGATGCACCGATTGCCGAACTCGATTCCTTGACTGCTTAATTCTATTAAAAGCCCTTTTGGTAGCGATGCTTGAGTGTATCGCTACCTTTTTCTAACTCAAAAAAATCTACCAATATGGGAACGTATAAAAAAGATTCGTACAAAGCCGCCGCCATCTATGATCCAGCCACGGGTGACAAAGCGCAAATGAATGTAATGATAGCTCCAGATACCAAATTCTACGAGCCTGAGATCATTCCGCAAGCCATAACCAACGGAGAATATCAAAGCGGGTGGAAGTTTAGGGTAGATCTAGCAAGCTCCGATTGGGATGCCTATGCGCAATTAAGAACCTTCAAGAATGCCTACACCGGTGTACGAGCTGTAGCCGCTGGAGCTGGCGTGGGTACCAAAAACCTACAATGGTACGAGACGGTACAAATTGCTGAATTGCGCGTAGTACCGAAATCCAACCGAAGCGAAGGCGATAGCCATTTTATAGTTAGCCTTATTTTTGAAGGTGGCGAAAATGCAGCGATCTTCACCAACGTGAACCTATTGCACCAAGCAAATGTGAATGCGGTGACGGTTACTGGATTTGTGGATAGTGACACTAATGGTATTGCTGATGGGTTTACCAATCAAGCATCAGCAACGCTATCTTTTGCTGCGGGGGTACAAACTATTACTGGTGCGACTGCAGGAATGGGTATTGCAAGTAATATTTCATTTCCAATTGGAATCGGCAACCTAAAAGTTTCGGTAGAGCAAATAACTGGTCGCGAAAATAAAGGCGCATTGGTCCTGACTTCTTTAAATTTTGCTGCTTCATCACAAGGGACAACTGAGGTTATTTTAGAAACAGTTTTTGTTGGAATTGCAAGTGGAAGTTTAAGCCTATCATCTACGAATTTTATTTTAAATCTACTTATAAAATGTAGAAGTTCTGGGGGCACAGACACGTCTTTTGAAGTCACCAAACCCTGCCTACGAACCGATGGAAGTAGCAGTTATGTAGCAGGGTAATGCCATGCCGATAGACCGTATCAAATATGTTGGGTTCCAGTTTAACGAGGGCGAAATGACTATTTTTAAGGCGGGCGAGCTTAAGTATGAGTTTGTAGAGACCCTTAACAAGTGGAACCTAATTGATGGAACCTACGTGGTTGATAAGCGCTATAGACATATCAAATTCAAGATATTACTGCAGTATTTGGGGCAACAAAATACAACAGGAGCAGGGCTACCAACGACGCTTACGGAACAATTCGGGGATACTTTAGAAGCTCTAGAAACCACAGAGCTAAGCCTTAGTGCATTACTTACCTTTTTTGGAGTACCAGGCGAAGACATATGGTTTTATCCGCGATTAGTCGATCAATTCGATGCAATAGATACGACTTATTATCCCATCGTGTGCGATCAGAAGAGCTTTTCGATAATGGACGCCAAAAAAAACGGGCGATTTCCGATGTACTTACCCATTACTTTTCAAACCAAAACACCAGTAGCGACTTACCCTACTTGGATTAACCGCTAACTTAACCGGGCAACCTAATGAGCGCAGAAGAACCAAAACGATACGAACTTTTTGATATTGATCGCCAAAATTTTATTACAAATTTTGTACTCCACAAAACCACCAAGCAACACATTCGCGCCGTTTGTGCGGTACAGGCGCAAAATGTGAGCCTCAGCGATGCAAGTCGCGCCGTGTATGCTCGTGATGCTGGTTTTTTCTTGGGGGATGAGGATGCGGAGATCCCCGATGTGTACGACAGCTACACCGCGCCTGCTGCACTTGCCGAAGCCTTATTCAAAGGATGCCCGAAATTACTTTCTGTGTCGGGCGCAACGATAGAAATAGTAGACGAAGAGCTATTCAACAGCCTAGACGAGGGAATGGTGATGGCGGGTTTTTTGGCTTTTCAACAGCAGCGCGGAAAGACACTGAGCACGCGGCTGAATTACTTGAGCTAATTGCTCAGTGCCCTACACCGCCAACGCCCGATAAGCCCGATCATAAGTTAGACGATTATCGGTGGGCAATTCGAGCCTGGAAACAAGATTATCTTAAAAATTTCGATACGATGGGAAAAATAGTACGACAATTGGCCCCAGGCAATCCCGACCTGCAGCACCGCTTAGAATGCGATTATACGCATACGCAAGTAGTACAGGCTTTTTGTGAAAAATTAATGTTCGCACACCATGGCTAAGACGGTTAAGTATTATATTGATATAGATGCATCGGGATCGGTTAAGGGCGGTGAAGTTGCCCGAAAATCCCTTCAAAATATAGACAATGCCACCGAGCGTACCGGCATTAGTACCATTGCAATGGGAAATATTTTTGCCGATGTAGCCAGCCAAATGATGAATAAGCTTGCAGATCTGCCAAGCCAAATCTTTGAAATTGGAACGCGAACCGAAGAAACTGCCAGTAAGTACAATACCGTATTTGGCCCTTCTGTTGAATACGTGAATACCTTCCTGGATGATTTTGCTGTCAAAGCAGGATTATCCAATTCAGCCGCTCAAGAATTAACATCTCGTGCAGGTGCCATTGGGCAAGGCTTTGGCTACACCCAAGAAGAATCCGCAAAATTAAGCACGCAAATTGCTACCCTTGCTGGTGATCTTACCTCCTTCAATAACGTGCCCATAGAACAGTCGTCCAATGCCATAATTACTGCCCTTTCTGGGGAACGTGAAGCTCTCAAAACCCTCGGAATTGTAGTATCTGAGAATGATGTGCAAAAGCAAGCTCTCACCCAAACAGGCAAAGAAAGTGCCGATCAGCTCACCCAAGAAGAGAAAGCGGCTGCAACACTAAGCCTAATTTATGATAGAGCTGGCGTTGCGGTTGGGGATCTTGAACGAACTCAAGATTCTGCCGCAAATACGGCACGTAGAGTTGAGGCATCACTTCAGAATGTAGCAGAAGAGCTTTCTACTCAATTCTTGCCGATTATGGCAGAAGGACTTCAATTTGTTGAAGAGATTCTATCCTCTGAGCAGTTTGATGATTTCATGGCGGGTACAAAATCAGCCATCGATAACATTATAATAGGAATCGATTTCTTAGCAACTAATACCGATGCAGGCATTGAAGCCATTTGGAGTACCTGGGAATGGCTGAAAGATAACATCGCCACGTTGTTCATTAATTTGGTAACCGTTGCGAAAAATTATGTACTTAATCTACCTGAGATTTTCTGGAATGGAATTCAGGCTATTTTCAAAATATTCCAAGCACTCGAAGATTATAGCAAGGAAACGCTACAGAACATCCTATCAGGCTTTGTTGAATTAGGCAAAGCCATTTTCGCGGCACTTACGGATCCGTTGAGCGCCAAAGCAGAAATTGAACAGGCTTTTTCAAATATATTGGAAATTGGCAAAGCTCAGGTTGCTAATTTTGCCGACTTAGGCAAGGATTTAGGCACAGAAATGCGCGAGAATTTTGAAGCCAATGCCGAATTGCTTGCAGATGGCCTCATTGAATATGATAACACGGCATTTACTGGTGTGGAGTTTACTACATGGGCAGACGCCGCAAAAAAGCGGGCGCAAGATGCATTAAAAGTAGATGCCCCAACCATCCAGACGCCCAATGTGGAAGTGGGCAATTATGATGTGCCTCGCTTGGATATCCCCACGCCAAAAGACGTTATGATTGATGTTGGTGAAATAGATTTAAGTTCTATTACAATGCCCAATTGGGATGAAATCCTCTTTATTCCAGACGGCACGATTGATACGCTGAATAAGAATTTGGCTAAGATCGATTTGATGCCTGATAGCACGCTACAGAACTTGCAGGATCAACTAAGTGTAGTGCAAGATCTGTACGTGAACTCGCAAAGTGATGCCGAAAGACAGCGGTTAGCAGTGGTTGAGGAAAGTATTCAGCTTCAAATTCAAGCCAAAACAGAAGGCGTTGATGTTGATCGTATTATCGCCGAAGAATACCTTGAAGAGCAAAAAGAGACGTTTAGCAATTTGTATAACACCGCTTCCGATTATGTGAATGTGTTCAGTCAAATTCGGCAACAAGAAGCAGAACGGCAAATTACGCGCATAGATAAGGAGACTCAAAAAAGAGTTAAAGCCATTGATGTGGAGCTCAAAAAAGAAAATTTAAGCGAAACAGAACGTGCGAAGCTTATTCAAGAGCGGCAACAAATTGAAGCATCTGCAGAAGAAAAAAAGGCGACCATAAAACGCGAAACGTTTGACAAAGAAAAACGTGCCAATACGGTAATGGCAATTGCCCAAACCGCACTTGCGATAATTAAAGCTTTGCCAAATATTCCATTAAGTATAGCAGTTGGAGCTTTAGGCGCACTTCAAACGGCGGTGGTTGCCTCCCAACCCAATCCGTATTTAGAAGGTGGATTGATTGAAGAGCGAATGCCGAATGGGTTAAGCGCCCCAGGAATGAAGATGATTTCTATCAACGAAAATGGATCTCCTGAATACGTTGTGAATGCTGAGAGTACCAAAAAATTCCAGCCTATCTTAGACCTAATGAACTACAATCCGGGGCAAGCAGAGCAGCTTATTGCCGAATTAGGAGTGCAGCCATTTTTAAGCGGTGGATTGATTTCAGAATCATCAAATTCAGAAACCAAAGCAAAAACCGTAGCAGATTATTTACGTATCGAGCGTGAATTGATGGAGCTATTGAATCGCTCCGAAATCAGTAATTATAGCGAGAGTACGACTCTGAATGAGCAGATATTAAGCGGCACTCTAGATCGATTTAATGAGGTTGGAGGCTTAGCGCCTGTTCAACCTTCCATTAATGCCTTATCAGGTGCTAATTTTGATGTGCCAACATTGGAAACTAACACCATCACCGATGCCATAGCCGAGGCGATTGAGAATGGGTTAAGCAATTTTAAAGCGAATCTTAGGCTAGTTGCAGAAGGTAGAGAGCTTAATGTAGCCTCTGATAATGCACGCGAATTCGAAACTAAGCAAACTATTCCGTTCAATTAATGCCATTCTACACCACACATAGCGTAAATGTAAAAAATGCCAAGGGAAGCAATTCGGTATTTAAGTTGCAGCAGGATCTAGTTTCCGATCCTGGAACGCCTGCTAAGCTTTCAATTACCAAAGAGCCGAAAATAAAGTTCTCTTTCAGTAATGATCATGGTGAAGGTCTATTAAGCTATTGGGTAGAGTTGACGCTGCTTAATGGCTTTGGTGGTGACATTTTGGCTACTTTTTTAGCAAATGAACAATCAGATTTTAGGCTTCTGATCGAAATAAACAGTGTTGAGGTATTTAGAGGGATTCTTGATTCACAATGGAATGATAAGCCAGTTTCTGATGATACAAGCACTTATTTTGAACTTAATGCGGTATTTCATTCAGGCTTCGCTAATTCGGACAGTGTGAGTATTCAAAGTATTCTTACTGCTATCAATTCAAGCAGTAATACCTTGCATACGTATCAAACAAGCGATAATCTTGGTTCACTTCCATTTGCAGATTTATGGCATGAGTTTATTTTTCAAGAAATTTGCGGATATACTACCAACGACATATTAATAGCTCACGATTGGATTGCAAGCGGAGCACGAGCTGCGGTTAGCTGTCAACTTAGAGAGCTGCAAATCAACCCTTATTTCTTGAATGAACTGGTATCGAGAGACGTTTGGTATAAGGCATTGTGTAGGTCTTTCAGCTTAGCCGTTGGATATAGTTGGTCGGTCGGCAAGCCTATTATACAGGATGTTAGAAAAGGCAATGCGGGTAATTATAGCGCTATTCCATTAACTAAGGTATCAAGTGGCTTAAGAACGCAAGGTTCTGCAGTTACAATCAGTGAACAGACTGTAATCAATTGGATCGATAATAATCCAAAAGCACCATATCGCCCACAATATGTTTCCGTGGCAGTAGTAGATAAGGATAATGTACTTAAGGTTGTCGCTTCAAATGATGATGCCAATGCAGTTGGGGAAGGAGTTTTGACTGTAGAAATCAAGTTTAATCCTGAAGTAGATGCAGAGACAACAGTTGGTGGGCAAAAGTATGGCATTAGTGTTTTGGGAATCGTGGATTATGAACCCGCAACCACATTTAAAGGTTGGAATTCTGACAATCCAACATCAGTAGAATCTCTTTTTCATGCGAACGCCTACGCTCAAGGCTCTTTTAGTCGGGCTTTACCAACCGATGAGAACGTTAATTTTAAGGGGGAACTCAATAACATCGTAGATCCAATGTTACCCGTTAAGTTAGGCGACTATCGCTATAGGATTTCGAAGGGTGAATTGTTTACTTTACAGATGAAAACCAAAGTGCAGGACGCGGTACTACTAAGCGACGACAGCACAAATCTAACCATCACATAATTCGCGGTTTTAGACTGTCAACAGAAAAAAGAATAAACTAATCATTTGTTGTAGTTTTGGGTTTGATTTTTTGCGGTTTGGTACAAAACCTGGAGGTCCTGAGAGAATAACATGATCAAGAGCGTCGCCACGTTGTTTAGCGGCTTTTATGAATACATTTAGGTTTGAGATTGCTT
>Ga0208646_1001179_pt1 | contig 13340 bp, 12 predicted proteins | sample AntAceMetag02UK8_FD_184762 | JGI IMG/M metagenome (GOLD analysis project Ga0208646, IMG submission 184762) | Saline lake microbial communities from Ace Lake, Antarctica - Antarctic Ace Lake Metagenome 02UK8 (SPAdes) (version 2) | ecosystem: Environmental > Aquatic > Non-marine Saline and...
GATGCGCTCAACTTTAAAGACAGACCTTATGTGAGGAAATCAAAAGTTGTGACCCAATTGTAAAAATAACTTACGTAACTATCTGTATTACAATATATTGGCTAGTTCCGTTTTCAAGTTGGGTTAATACCTCAACGGCTATTCCCCTTTTGATAGGGTTGGTCGTGTTGTATGGCTGGTACACCAAAAACAGTGTACTAATTCAGGTGAATCCAAGCTTTGTACCAATGCAGTTCAATACTGCATTAAGCTTTGTGCTTTCAGCATTCGGCCTTCTGTTAATCCAACAGAAGAATTACCTATTTGGGAAAATTTTACTCATTCCCGTCGGAGCAATTGGAGCAATAACAATTTTTGAATATATACTAGGACTTAACATAGGGCTCGATGAATTATTCATGACGCATGATATCGTCGTTGAAACATCGCATCCAGGCCGGATGGCGCCTAACACCGCTTTATGCTTTCTCTTATTTTCAATTACCTGTATTCTTAGTACGAAAAAAGGCGTCTATTTGAAATCTGGAGGAATACTAAGCACTATCGTGTTTGGTTTAGGCTTAGTAGCCTTTAGTGGATATTTTAACGGAATGGAAATTGCCTATGGATGGGGTCGTTTCACAAGTATGGCAGTGCATACTTCTTTCGCTTTTATTCTGTTTGGTATTGCTACTACTCTTCGATTTTTGGCAATTGAAGCAAACCAGCATGAAAAAACAGTCATGTTGCCCTATTGGTCAATAGGGTATGCAATCGTTCTAGCTGGGACAATATTTTTGATAGACATCAGATTGAGTAATGCTGTTTCGTCTAGTATTTTTTACGTCGTACTCATATTGTTTGGATGGAACATGCCCGCTAGAAAAAGCACACTTTTTTTAGCCGCAATATCCTCCTGTCTTCTTTTTATATCCTTTTTGATCGACCCTAAACCCGATAATACCTATGTCGCAGTAACCAACTATCTGTCAGGGATTTTTATTATCTGGGTTACTGCCATTCTATTATACAAAATAAAAAATTCCCTTCTTGTGAAAGATGTATTGTTGAGAGAACTATACCATCGCACCAAAAACAACATGCAGTTTCTTAGTTCGATGCTATCTATACAATCCCTATATACGAACTATGACGAGGTGAAAGTGATCATAGAAGAAACAAATAGCAGAATATTGGGAATGGCGTTGGTTCAAGAAAAATTGTATCAGTCAAGTGATTTATCGAGGATCGATTTAAAAGATTATATCACGGACTTGGTTGAATTATTAAAAGGTAGTTTACTTTCTGACAGCTCACATGTCGACATAGTCACAAAACTTGAAAATACCCGAACCAATATAGATGTGGCCATTCCATGTGGGTTAATTATTAACGAATTGTTTACAAATGCCATAAAACATGGCTTTCCTGATAATAAAGAAGGCACTGTGAAAATTGAACTTATGAAGACTGGTGATGAGATATGTATTTCTGTTACGAATAATGGCGTTAGCATTCCTGCAGAATTTGATTTTAAGAAGACTAGTTCCTATGGTCTTAATGCTATCATTATGCTTTCGGAACATCAACTTGGCGGGTCTTTGACATTAAACACCGAAGGCGATACTAGATTTATATTAAAATTCAAGGATACACTTAAAGCGAACAAAATATAACAGCATGGAGGATATGAAAAAAATACTTGTTGTTGAAGATGAAGCAATTCATGCAATGTTCTTAAAAATGGTGCTTCGTGATAATGGCTTTGAGTGTACAGGAACTGAAGCCACTGGTGAAGGTGCCATTGCATGCGTTGAAAAGGTTTACCCAGATTTAATTTTGATGGATATTACGCTTAGAAATTCTATTGATGGAATAGCCGTGGCAACCATTTTGAGGGAAAAATACAATTTTCCTATCATTTTCGTCTCCGGATATGATGATAAAAAAACGTTGAACCGTATAAACACCATTGCCAATACCTGGAAACTATCAAAACCAACAGTAGAAATTAAACTCATTAATTTGATAAATGAAGTCTTAGCTCATTAATTCGAGCTGTTAATTATCTACCTAAGTTCAATTAATAAAAAAGTAAAACGTCTTCTATGATGGTTAATTTGAGCCTTACTGAAAATTTCACTGTTTGAGCACAATGCCACGCCCGCTCGACGGTATGAAATTTTCCCGGTAGTCAGTTCTATGGCCTTTTTGACAGAGCCGAGTGCGACGATTCATCGGTTCGCCGCTGGGATTCGTTTTTTCAGTCCGACGTTTCGGACAAGAAAAAATGACTAGCCGTTCGCGAAGGCTAACCGCCCACAAACCGCCCAGTTTGAATGAAAAGCTGCAATACTAGCTCAAAACGATATTTTATTCTTCATTTCATTTTCAAAGTGATAAGTTATTAATCGAATTCAAGTAATCAAATAAATCAACTTTTATAAAACACCCATCAATTCCAAACAAGCCACGCGGAGCAATCTCACGAAGTATGAAGTCAAATAATTACTTTTATTCAAGGCAAACATTGGGGAATAGTAGCCACAAAGTGGGATTCAAGGCCTTCAGAGAAATAGGAGAACTATGTGAGTTCCAAAATACGATTTCAAATAGACGGTAGCTGGCCAACCTACTTATCCTATCCCAATTATTGTCTTTTATCAAATCTAGTAGTTACATTAGTCACTAAGAATAACGAACGCAAACCTGCGAGCCAATCGTTACGGCGAATAATGACGGATTACGAATAATGGATTACGATTATATCATAATAGGAAGTGGTTTTGGAGGCTCAGTCAGCGCTTTAAGATTATCAAAAAAAGGTTATAAGGTACTCGTCGTTGAAAAAGGGAAATGGTTCAAAGCCAAAGATTTCCCTAAAACCAACTGGAATATCAGGAAATGGCTGTGGATGCCGGGTTTACGTTTTTTTGGCATCATGAAACTGACCATTTTCAGGCATATCGCGATTCTTTCAGGAACAGGTGTTGGTGGAGGTTCGTTGGTTTATGCGAATACATTACCCATCCCCAAGTCCACATTTTTCAAAACGGGTAGCTGGAGTAAACTCCACGATTGGGAAAATGAATTAGCCCCTTATTACCAGAAAGCCCTAAGAATGCTTGGCGCCGCTAAAACACCCAAATTATTTGACGGAGATATTGGACTCAAAAAGGTCGCTCAAAAACTTTGCATGGAAGATAAATTTGATGCCACCAATGTTGCTGTATATTTCGGAGAAGAAAATGTCACTAAAGATGATCCCTATTTTGACGGTATGGGTCCCGAAAGAACCGGTTGCAACTTTTGCGGTGCATGTATGACAGGCTGTAGAAATAATTCCAAAAACACGCTCGATAAAAATTATCTCTACTTAGCTCAAAAATATGGAGCCGAAATATTGGCCGAAAATGAAGTTTATGATGTCCGCCCAATAGACACACAAAATGGCGCAAATGGTTATGAAGTAGCAATAAAAACCAGCACCAAATTTTTCACTAAAAGAAAGACGATTACAAGTAAAGGAGTCATCTTTTCTGGCGGTGTGTTAGGCACCATCAAGCTACTGCTCAACTTGAAAACGGACTCACTGCCAAATATCTCAGATAAATTAGGGCAAGATATTAGAAGTAATAATGAAACTTTGGTGAGCGTCTCCAGCCTCGAAAAAGACAAAAATTATTCGAAAGGTGTCGCCATCGGAAGCATCCTTGATACTGATGAGCATAGCCACCTCGAAATTTGTAGATACGCTGAAGGTTCCAACGCATGGAAGCTCATGCATTTACCCTATGTCACGGGTAGTAATGTTTTCTCGCGTTTGGCAATGGTCATTGTGTCTTTAGTAAAATCGCCCATCAAATATTTCAAAATTTATTTCATGAATAGTTGGGCAAAAAAGACCGTTGTACTGCTTTTCATGCAAACGCTCGATAGCACACTCCGATTCAAGAAAAACATTTTCGGATTGATGACATCAACAATCAGCACAGGCAAAAAACCCACACCTTTTATTCCAGAGTCCGTCAAGTTGATAAAAGAATATAGCAAAGCCGTCAATGGTGTGAGCACCTCTTTTGCATTAGAAACCCTCGCTGGTATTCCTTCGACCGCACATATTTTGGGAGGTGCCGTGATGGGAGAAAACGCTTCAGAAGGCGTGATTGACAAGAACAATAACGTTTTTGGCTATGAAAATCTTTACATCATCGATGGTTCCATGATTTCTGCCAATCCAGGAGTAAATCCTTCTTTATCAATCACCGCTATTGCAGAGCGAGCAATGGACCAGATACCCGCGAAAGACTAGTCCAAAATCATCATGCACATAGACGAATGAAGTATTTGATTATTGGGTTATAGCTTAAAAATCGCATCAACACTTGCCATACTGATCACTGCCAAAATGGTCTGTAACTTATGGTACATTATTTCATAAGTCAATAGGTAATCACTCTTAACCAAAGCACACTTGATAGTGATTTAGAAATCTAAATGGGTCAGACCTGCTTCCTTTTATGAAGCGGGTAATTAACTATAAGGGTCTTGTCCCTCTGCTAGGCTCCTCCTTTCGTGAGCCTAACCTGCAACATTTATCCAATACCTCTCCTCAGATGTCACGCATTAACCTTTGAACTTCTCTTCTGCCTTTTTAAGATTTTCTTTATAAAGCTTTAACGCTCGATGTGCTACTTTTTCACCTAATTCCACGGCTTTTTGATAACTCGCGAGTGCTTTTTCGTAATCTCCATAAGTGAGATATGCTTCGCCTAAACTATCCCAAGCATTTGACGAGTTGGGAAATTTTGAAGTATTCTCTTTGAAAAACGCTAATGCATAAGTTGGATTATCCGAATACAGAAAGTTGTATCCGAATTCGTTGAGGGTCCTTTCATCTGGATTATATGAATTCAAAAACACTGTTTTAAGACTATCTGCTACTTCAATTTTTCCTGCTTCCAAATGAATTTTCAAAACACCCATTATAGTACTCTTTGAGGGGTTCACTGTGTAACCCGAATACGCTGAAAGCCGATTGAAATAATCTTGTAAGGCCATAAGCCCTCCGGCTTCTTTAAACTTCACGTATGAACTTCTATTAGGATAGCCCTTCAGCCTATGGTCATCCGTTAGTTTATTGGCTCGCAAGTGTATTTGATGCAGCATTTCTTCCGCTTTTATATTACTTCTGTTAGCCAAATATATGATGGTCGTTTCATCATCATATAAGGCAATAAAAGCACTATTGCCAACCAATGCACCACCATGCCCATACAATCTCACCTTGATGTTTTTTTCTATGATATCATCCCAATTTCTAACCCAACCATAACAATTACCCTTCTTATTTGGTGTTAACATTTTTTTGGTTAATTCTTCGGACAAAAATTTGTATGACTTTACAGCCTCACTCCAGATAAATAAATCTCTGACCGTGGAATGCATACCTCCTGCAGCATAAGCCGTTGATTGATCTCTAAATGGTGCTTCTGTAGTTTTACCACCATGCGTTGAAGTCCACCAATCCCATCCATACACTTCTCGATAGCTATAGCCTTTTGCTAAATTTTTCGAAACATATTCATTAGCTCCAAATCCCGTGTTTTGTAAGCCTAAAGGTTCGATAATAGATTCGGTTAATAATGCAGAGAAAGACTTTCCTGTAACCTCTTCTAAAATAGCTCCTAACAGATCATAACCAAGACTGCTATAGTTATAAGTCGTCCCCGGCTTGTAAACCAAATGGGTTTTACCGATTAATTCTGCCAATGATTTGGGCGTATAACTGGTGTTACCAAAATCTACCAAACTCACGCCAATAGTTTGTAATCCATCATAGTGCGGCAAACCTGAAGTGTGTGATAATAATTGATGAATAGTAATCTGATTTGCTTTTTCTTTTGGTAGGTATGAGAGGTACTTACCAATAGTATCCTGCAAATTAATTCGTTTCTCTGCTACCAATTGCATGATGATCATCGCAGTAAACTGCTTAGTCACTGAGCCAATACCGAATTTCGTATCTACCATATTCGGCATTTTTGATACTATATCTGCTTCTCCATAGGCTTCTTCAAAAATGATTTCGCCTTTTTTGGCGACTAATACTGTACCGCTAAATGGGCTGCTAATTTTGATTTTCATCCCTAGGTCTTCATAGCTTTCCATTAAATCGCCAATGGTTTTTGGCTCTGGTTTAAAAGCAATGAATGCACCCCAAATTATCATTACGGAGACAATAACTAAGCTGACTTTCAATATTTGTTTCTTCATGTATGCGGTATTCTATTTGTACTTAAGAAACAATATTAGCAGGAAGACGCATGTTTTATTACGTCAGGTATGCCGCATTCCTACCGCATTTATAGGTCATCAACAATACATCACAGTATCTCAGGTGCCTAATAAACCACATTTGATATCCTTTAGTATTTAGCTGAAAATCAACAACCATACAAGATGCTCATGAAGTATGGTCTTGGTAACTGCATTTTGGTCGCTGCAAACGTCGGGGAATAGTGACCTGTGAGATTAAAATAAGTTAGGCACAAAGAAAAGTGTATTATCATTCTCATTATTCAGTTGAGAAGAAGTTTTGGCTATCGTAAAAATATTGAATAACACAGCGAGTAAATAAAAAATAATACTAACAAAAAGGCCATTTCCTGCTTTTCCTATTATCAGGTTGGATGTAAAAAGGGCAATCCCCATTCCAACAATAGTAACAATACTCCATAATAATTGAAAGCTTACAATTCTCCCAGCAATCATGTCATTAGGTTGAATTTGCTTCATACTTTTCCATACCCAAATTGGAATGACAAGATTCAAAAATGGTACGAAAGCAAAAAATAAAGTAGCCAAATTCATTCTTTTCAATGGTGAAAAAAGAGGTTTATAATCTTCCCCCTTTGCTGGATCGGATATTAATTCAGAAATATCTAACACCAAAATTTCTGCTAAAATTTTTATCGTAAAAGCCCGTGGTTTTACTGCTCCTTTTTCTATTCGCTGAATGGTACTTAATGAAACATTCGCTTTTTCTGCCAATGCCTCTTGTGACAATCCTAATTTCTTTCGAGAATTAGCGACTTTGGTTCCCAAATTTAAGTTTTCGTGCTGCACACTAGTTTTTGCCTCCTCGCATCATTTAATAAAACTAACCATAGTTATAAAGCTAATTGCCAAGTAGCTAAAACTATTTTCTCAAGTGATAAAAACGGAATAAGCGCATTGGAACAAGATGAATCTGTCAACGCATAGAAACTTATACATATGCGATTACTCCCAGTTTTAAGGGTTCGTATTGATGTACATGAATGTTTCGCTTTTCGAGCATGTCACTATAAACACAAAGGAGCGACTGTTCATAAAGTACTCGTTTGTTTCATAATGTTCATTAACAAGGCTTGTAAAAAAAAGTCGAGTTGCCATGGAATGGGATCCTTTCGGAAATCTGTCTGCCGAAGCGGAACACTTTTTAAGTGAGTATGACACAAAGAATAGACATTATGGACCAACCCCATAACAAGCCAAAGTGATACGCCATTGTACTTATATGCACTTGAAAATATCGTGAATGAGACCCGAAATGCTCGCAAATGTGTCTCCCAGAAAGACTAAAAGCAAGTAACAGTGATCATAATGGCTTGAAAACAGATATTTACATAATCAATACCATTCAGGATGGAATATTATTCCGCAGGAGAGGATAATATCCCTGCAGCAGGGCCGTCAACTGGCGCAGGGCTCATTTTACTTTATCAAGAAGAGCGTCACTTGTCACTTCGAAGCATTTATTGCCCAATAATGATCCTCGGAGCAAGCGACGCATGAAGTCAAATGATCGTTTTGATTCGATATAAGCAATGGGAAAAGCACCCACTAGGTGGGATTAAAACGAAAGCAAAAAAAGCCCTTAAAAAATATTTAGCGAAAGGCTTCTAGCTTACCGCTCGGCAACCAAACCGCACAGATGCACCTTCTGAAAGCTCAATGATTTGATACTCTGCCTTTGTTTGTTATTCATCGTAGTATCAGAATTTATCAATCATAAAAATTTGATGGTTAAGAGAATGTCAGACACAACTAATAGATTTATAATCGAGCACATCTAGTTTGGATGAAATTATATGCGCACGTTCATCTTCATACTATGCCTTAGGGTCTTTTCAAATATGAATCTCAAAAGTATCAATAGGAAAATGAGTCAAATCAAGCTATTCATACCAATCCTTCTGCTATTTCTTTTTTCTTGCTCAAAAGAGGAAAACATAGCGACATCATTGGTTGAAGAGGAAACGCCCATACAAGAAGAATTACCTATTGAAAACGAAACGCTCACAGATGCGAATGGCAATGTCAATAACACCATAAAAATTGGAGAGCAAACGTGAATGCTGGAAAATTTAAAAACAACAAAACCTAACGATGGCATACCCATTACTCAATATACATTTGACATTCATAGAATTAATTGGCTAAACCTAAAATCTCCGGAAATACGCTATCAATGGGCCGACACCAAAGATCTGAATAACGTTCATGAAAACGATCTGCCCCCCGATTATTATTATGGAGCCATATATAATCACTTAGCCATAGGGTCTGGAAAGCTCGCCCCTGTAGGCTGGAGAATTCCGAGCGTACAAGATTACCTCGCATTAGAAAACTACTTATCAAATAATGGATTTGCCGGAAACGAAGCGATGACTTTAAAATCCTCCACTGACTGGTTACCTTTTTCTGAAAACCGAACTCATGCCGTCGATTTTAAAGGATTGCCAAACGGGTACGTCAATGATTTTGGAGGCCCCACCTTTGCGGAAGGAGTGTGTAACTAGGCTGCTAATGATATTAACGCCTCAAATAACACAAGAATGATGGTACAACTCTTTGAAGAAAATACGATCACGTATAGTGAAAATGCCATTCGTATTGGAGCGGGAATAAGAGGCATAAAAGAATAAAGTTCACACGCATTCAACAACATGCTTGACCTCATCATTGACCTAATTGCACAAAATAAAAACTTAGATTATTGTAAAAGATGTCAAAGAAAAATCTCCGATAACTCTTGCGCTATCTGTGGAAATCCCAAAGAACTAAGGAGGATTGATGAAAAATATCTCTTCGATGAAATCGGCAGGGTCTTAAAACTTAAAAAGGAAACCTTACACATGCTCAAAGAATTACTCATTAGGTCGTGAACAACAGTCAGGAAATTTATAATTGAAGACAGAAACCATCTTATAAAAACAGTTATCTTCGTCACAATAATCCTTTTAATTTATTCCCTTTTGAAGGAAAATCTACATTTTAAGGACAGCTACATTTACCTTGATAATAAGGACACTTCAACATCCACAACCATTTTCCAATGGGTCCAAAAAAACTATGGTCATGGAAATCTAGTGTTGGGGATATTTATTGCTTTTTGGACCAAAATACTGTTTAGAAAGTACGATTACAATTTTTACGAGATCCTCATTCTGCTGTGCTTTGTAATGGGCGTAGGCATGTTCCTTCTTTCCGTTTTTGGACTTGTTGAGCGTTTAACCAAATTAAACTTCTTGGGTTTTGGGGGCATGTCTTTCGTCGCATTTTGTATCTGGGCCATGAGCCAGTTCTTTGACAAAAAGAAGAATGTAAGCTGTATTAAAGCACTCTTTGCCTACTTTCAAGGCTTATTGACAGTTGCACTTTTCGTTTTATTGATCGGTCATTTAATTGACTTGTTGATCTTAAAATGGATAAAAGAGATCGTTCAATATTAGCAGAGCGCATGCATACACTAACTTGGAAAGTTGCGCTGAAAGGTAAGATTGAACGAATGTTCATTTTTTATCTAACTCTTGCAGTGATCGCCAGCTGGTTTCTCTTTACAGAAGGTATCATTTGATTTACGGAGGAAGAATCAGTAGGGTCTGACGGTGGTACCACTGAGATGTTCTTTGTTTTTTTCTGTATTTTTGGCATAACAACCCTCGTTGTGACGTTACTAAGACTACTCAAATCGAAAATTGCAATTAAAGTTGAACTCAACAGTCAATCCGAAATTTTAAAATGTTATTTCAGCACAAAGAAGTTCGAAGAAATTCCATTTGACGCCTTAGCTTTCGCATTTACAGAACGATATAGTCATAACAGCCTCACTATCTACAAAACGTTCTTAGGTACTCGCGAACAATTAGTAAAGAAAAAACTTACGGAGCTCATCGGCCTTCGAGTTACGCTTAGTTGGCAAAAGAAACAACTTAGGGAGATTGCCTTTAAACTTGAAAAGCAAGGCATTCATAAAACCCTAGCCGACAATAGGGATTTACCCCTGTGGGAAAGAATAATCTCCAATTGAAAAGTAACAGTCGATATGCTACAACACCAACCCAAGCAGCTCTCCCATTCCTACTATTTGCTAAGAAATACAAAAGATACTTTTATAGCGCTTATAGAAGGGATAAATTTTAGCACTTCACGCTACAGAAAAAATCTTTAACTAATCAAATGAATAGTTAGTACCCACAAAGTGAGAATCAAGAAGCTCCACTAACAACCCTATGAACGCGACTACTTTGGCTTTTTTATCTTTCACAAAAATAACCCTTAACCCAAACACCGAGAACAAAATATGAGCATGGACAAGTATTTATCCCTTATCAAAATCACCGTTTTCGACAAGTGTGTACTGACTATTTCTGATTTTCAAACGGAAATGGAAAGTAAAGAATACGCTGCGTGCCGGTTCCAATTAAACGGGTCGAATATTCTCTATCGTCATGCGAAAGTAACGCCCAAAAAAGCTGGGCAATTCGTGACCTTTTGGAAAAGAAGCGATAATGGCCCAATTGCCCCTTTTAGCGAAACGGACATGATGAACTTTTATACGGTTAGTGTCTCTAATGAAACCGAATTAGGACAATTTGTCTTTCCAAAATCAGTCTTGATTGAAAAAGGCATTATCTCTACAGAGAAAAAAGCGGGAAAAAGAGCGTTTCGCGTATACCCTAGCTGGGATGTCGTATCAAATAAACAAGCCCTAAAAACCCAAAATTGGCAATTGAATTACTTTTACATCATCAATGATGCGATTGACTGTAACCGAGTCAAAGAATTGTACAGTAGCAAATAGCTGAGCAATTAAAGTCTACCGGAGCAGTCATCAACAAAGGCTTTCCTTCATCATCAGACCTCTTCGAATTTTCCCCTAATGTCCGCTCTTCAAGTTTCAATAGCTATGACGATCCTTGGTCGTAAGCAAGCTTCGATTACGCTAACTATTTCATGCAGAAAACATCCATCCTCTCCTTCTTTTTCGTCGCACTTGAATTTATCCCGCAGGTACAAACCGGTGTTGAAAAGATAGAATTTACCAACAGCCAAACCATTGAATCGAAGTATTTAGCCTAAAAAAGAGCGATTAGAGCAATATCAAACTGACTTAGAGGGGGTATAAAATGGTAACGCCACCTATTAATAGCTCTGATGATTTTCAAGGTCTTTACTCATGTAATTAGCTCAAGTATTTCATCTATATCAATTATCCAGCTTGCATATGTGGAACACGAGTCATTTGTTATGCTATTATTGACATTATTCTCTATTCGCCCAGTAGAAGAACCCACTCGCCTTTAGCGCTAATCACAACTCGATCACTTTTAAGAAAAAAATCATCAAATTCCCCTCTCCAATTATTGTTGAACTTTACACCAGTCAACTATTATGTTGCAGATCGTATTTTGATGTCTCAACCAAACGCTCAATGAAATTTAGCATTATTCTCCTCACACTAACCTTCTTTTTCAAAGCCTACTATCTGAGTGGGCAAAATAGACCGGCCCCAAATTACTTAACAACTCAAGCACTCCCCGATTCAGTTAAAAAGACCAAGGTAATAGCCATAAATGGTACGGAAACCACACTTTCAACTATTCTTGATCAATATAAAGGAAGGAAGATTCTGGTTGACTTTTGGGCTTCTTGGTGTAAGGACTGCATCGTTACACTTCCAAAATACAACAAGCTAAGAAAGAAAACAAAGGCTCAAAAAATCGTCTATTTACTGTTATCTGTTGACAAGGAAGACGCCAAATGGAAATTAGCCATTACTAGATTCAAGATCAAGGGTGATCACTATAGGTTTGCTCAAGGCTGGAAAAACCCATTTTCCAACTACATAGACCTTGATTGGGTTCCTAGGTATCTCATTATTGATGAACTTGGAAACATCATCAAACCAAAGTCCATCCATATAGATGACCCAGCACTTTTCGCTGAGCTAAAAGGTCTTAAACAGTAAAGCTTTGACGGCTTAAATTTAATAAACCCAACAAAGTGGGATTCAGCGACAATTGTCCTCATTGGTTACTTATTTCCTCTACATCTCTTCTGAAAACGCGCGCCATCAAAGCGGTTCTACGTTAGCTCCTAGCATGAAAAATATAGTTGTCCAAAACTTACTCTTCTTGCTACTATATGCCTCTTACTATGGACAGTCGCGCTGTAGTATTCCCAATCGGAACGGCAAACGGATGGCCAACGAGTCACTTAAAATCTCAAGAGGTCTACACCTCACCTGTACAGCTTTTGTTTAAACAACTAGACAATAGACCACACGCAATACATAGTGCCTTATTGATAAAACAGCACCAAATCTTTATCGAGGAGTATTTCAACAATCACTCTGCCGACAAACTACATGACCTGCGTTCTGCAACAAAAAGCATATTATTCCTTTTACGGAGAATCGCTATTGACAAAAAGCTTCTTCAAAAATGTCGTCAACCCTATCTCAAAATATTTTGGCACCCAAAACCCCACAAAATCTTAGTGAGCAAAAAGAAAAAATAACTATCAAACGCCTGCTAACAATGTCATCGGAACTTGACTGCAATGACTGGGACAAAAAATCAGCAGGACAAGAAGATAAGGTTCATAAAAAGAAGGATTGGCTCCAATATACCCTTGACCTACCGATGACCAATAAACCTGACCAAGTGTCAAATTGCTACTCCCTAGTAACAGTAATAATGGCGCAAATAATTAGTCAATCCTCAGGAATATGCATCGATAAATTTGCTGATACTTACCTGTTCGTCCATTTGGGTATTACCAATGTTAGTTGTAGCATACTTGGAATAAAGAAGTGATCGCCTCTGGCAAAGGGCTATATAGTGCTTGTCCGAAAACTCGAAAAAGCACGTTTTTGATTAATTAGAAGGTATTTTTAAGTTAGAATGCTTTTGAGTTGACGATGGGAAATAGGTCATAAACGCTTATTTTTAAGGTATAGAGCTGTTTTATCGTCAAAAATGGACTAAAACTCATCATCATTGAACCATGCGTAAAGGATTTGCCCAACA
>Ga0208646_1001180_pt1 | contig 13340 bp, 17 predicted proteins | sample AntAceMetag02UK8_FD_184762 | JGI IMG/M metagenome (GOLD analysis project Ga0208646, IMG submission 184762) | Saline lake microbial communities from Ace Lake, Antarctica - Antarctic Ace Lake Metagenome 02UK8 (SPAdes) (version 2) | ecosystem: Environmental > Aquatic > Non-marine Saline and...
CGGCCGCCCCCACATCCTTCCCCTAGATGCGGTGCTACGACGCTTACCCGTATCAGCATACGTATCGCGTGTACATACGTGTACCGAATACACCCATCGCGTCCAGGTCTCGAGGGGGTACGTATGACAAGTCGACCAATTGCGCAACCCACCCACGTCACACCACACTCTCGATGGTTCGCACCCGAGCCACCGCACGCATGACCCAGCGAGACATCGAGACCAGACGGCGCCGAGCACTGGCCAAACGATCGGCGCGCATCCACTTGGCCAAACTCGCGCGCGCGCGAACAGAATACAACAAGAGATGGAGCGGCCTCATTCCTGCCTTATGATGTCTGCTAGTCACACCCCCTCTCCTTCCGGTTACCTTGAGCGCCGCGGTATCATGCGCACGTTCCTGATGAACCACTGCCCCAAGGCGGGCACCCTGTGTGATATGTGCAAAGTAGTGTACCTGTGCTACAACTGCCATACCAACAATATGGATTGGGACATGAACCCACGCCGATTCGACGTCCCGGCTGGCAACATGGGCCATCACTATTACGTCGGTGGGCCCGGCGGTCTGACTCAATTGGTGATTCACCCACCGACTCCCGAGTCCTGTGCGTGGATGGAGAAGTTTGACATGTGTCTCGTGCGGTGTGCTCAAATATGATGATTACGATCCGTATCCATTGATAGACGAGACAACAGATCCACTCGTGTACTGCATTTGGATGTCGCGCGCCGCTGCCCAGATCGGCACAGGATCCACTGGCGGCGTCACTGGCGGCGGTGTCACTGGTCGACCACCACCACCACGACCACGACCACGCCCTCTGCCTCGACCTCTCCCTCGACCCGACATACGCTGAAATGACCTACCACATGCCGTGCTCCTCCTGACCGCCACACTCACCACAGCGGGTCTTGTCCGTCTGGCCAGGGTAGCGCTTGAACGTGGTACACGAACACGTACCACGCGAGGTTGGGATGCTAATGTACTGCATCGGTATGGTGCGCTTGCGCAGGTTGTACGGGGCAGGTCCGTCCTGCCTCAGCGGCTTCGGCTCCGCCTCTACTGCTTGTCCGTCCCCATCACCATCGCTGCCAGGCTCGTCCAGTCCATCTGGCTGAGCAGGGCCTGCACTGCCAACTCCTTCAACGTCGGCAACACGATGCGGATTGTAAAATTGAACCCCGAAGGATGGCTGAGAGATCTCGTACTGTTTGTCGAATGCCTCTGCTCGCGCAACGTTGCCGCCGATCCGCCGGACGTTCTCGATGCATTCGGCGCAGCAGACGTGACGGAACGTGCCAGCAGTGAAGAGAGGGTGTTTGTGGTCCTGCGCCAGGGTGCGACCAAAGGCCGCGCGGGCATCCGTAAGCGAGCTGACGGCGGCGCACCCCTCAGGCTCGTCAGATGCCTCCTGATGTCGGTCAACGGCAGCGGCCGTCCGCGCTGCCCGCGCTGCACCAATCGTCTTGGCAGATAGGTACGTGGTACAAACGGCTTTGATCGTGGCATACCCAAGCAACAGCGTGACAACAAACTCACCCGTGGTCAGGTCACCAATCGGCATAACGAACAAGTGACCACGCCATCCGCCGCCTGACCGCCATATCAGCCTTGCGCGCAAAGTTGCGCAAGGTTGCCCAAAGTTGCGCAAGGTTGCCGAGTGATATCTCGCGCCTTCCCATCCAGCCAGCGGTCACTCTCATGCTTCGTGCCCACGGGCGGTGTATCGAGTGCCATCTGGTACACCAAGAGCCTCATTGTGCCTATTTCCAACCCAAGAGCCTTAGGGAGCAAGCCCTCGCGCAGCTTGCCTGGCACCACAAGTACATCCCTCAACTCTTCCACGGAGACGCTACCGACGACGTGATCTACGACTACTACGTGTTCCTGCAACGGGTGTCATACACCCCAAAGATCCGTGTTCCGTACTACCGCGGACCCTACGATGAATGAGCACCAGACCGAAACCGACGTCAAGACACTGCTGCTGTTGGACGACTTCATTGGCATGGAGTGTGAGCCGCGATACAGCCCCAGGATGAAGCTACTGGCTACCAGCGGGCGCAACTTCAACCTGAGTATCCCCTTCTCCTCCCAGGACCTGAGCTCTGACGACCATCGCTTCTCATACACACCAGAGTCTCTGGCGCACCTTGCTTCCCTGGTGTACCTGAAGCGGTACGAGCGCCTGTCCCGACGACACGGCATGCGCAAGGACTCCATCCTGATGCTGGAGTCTGGCAAGCAAATCCGTATGCGTGGCTATCGCAAGTCGGTGGCCGAGCTGGAACACGACGCTCACGATCGATTCCCCAACGAGGTACGCGAGCACCTGCGCCGAGCACAGATCGTCAAGTCCACTATCAACGTACGCCGTCGGGAGACATGGCCGCATGTGACGGAGCCGCTCCGGCCATAAATGGCCCTGTGATGCAATCTGGCCGCGTCCGTATGGCAACCTTCCTGGCCACCCTGCACACCATGATCACCGAGCACCTGGACGATCCAAGTGCGGACCCTGACGACAACACCTTCATCGGCTGGGAGGACCCGTATGGTCATGTAAGGATCGAGGTGTATATTGACAAGTCAAGTCATGCAAAGCCAATACTGCGCCAACGGATGGAGGACCACAAGGTCACTTGAGCCGGAAATACACCCTTGTTGCACGCTGCTTCTTCGTCACTGGGTGAAACTCTGCCTCCCGCCACATGTGCACACCGTGCTTGACCCGGCCATCAGTCGCCGTTGGCATGTCAGCCAGCAGCTTCTCCGCCCCCTTTGCCACGGACACGTACGCAAGATTCCAGTCTTGGTCCCGCGGTTGAAGCTCCAACAGGTCGTCCACCACTTGCGGCACACTACGCCCCGCAGGGTCAAAGCTGTTGTCCCACGTTGCCAGGCACCGCGCGCTCTCCTCATCCCGGCCTAGCTCTTCGTCCGCGCCGCCGCACAGCGTCAGTGTGAGACCTGCGCCCATCACCAACGGCTCGTTGTCACTTTCTGTTTGCATGTCATACGGAATAGACGCAAGTCTGACGGAGGACCAGTGGACCCAGTTTTGCCTGTACCTGCTTACGGCAACAGCTGGCTTTGCTGGTGGCGCTGCTACTGTCTTCGTGTCCCTGGGTAACCTGGTGCCGAACCTCGACATAGAATGAGCGACACCGTGATCATCGAAGTCATGCTGGCCATCCTCATCTCCATCGTCACCGGCATGTGTGTGCACCAGTTCACGCATGGGCGGTCAAAGTGCAGCGTAGACAGCATGCCGTCTCCTCACCCAACCCCACGTATCCCCCCTGTTGTATCATCATTTGATCCTTCTGAAATACCATCTGGTTCTCTTGCACCCTACACAAGGCGCACTGGCTCGTCCTCACACATGTAGGTCCCATTGAGATACAGGAACGAGGATCCACTGTACGCCGCAGCCGGCGTGTTATCAAAGCCAATGGACGTGGCTCCGCCGTATGAGATGACAGGAAACGACGAAGCACCCGGACCCAGCCGACCAACGACCATGGCGCGGGTGCCGTTCAGTGTCAGCGTCGCATGCGCAATGTTGATCGTCGAAAAGTTGGGCGCCCCGGTTGCAGCCGACCGAGACAGAAACGGCAGCCCCGAGATCGCAGAGCTCGTACCACTCACACCGACAGTTGTGTTCACATCAATGTACGCCTGGATCGTCACCACGTTGCCCACGCGAGACCAAAAGCCATTGGCGTTTACGTTGAAGGCGATACCCGCCGTCAGTACCGGTGTCCAGGTGCCGCTGTCTGCCACCGGCTCAAACGCCGGCGTGAGTTGCGACCCCTTGCGCTTCTTCGACAACGGAGCTAGCGCAGACATCGATCCTCCTTGTTACACGGGAAGCACACAAATGAGCCTACAGCACTTCCAACACGATCTGATGGTCACACCCGTTCATCGACAGAGCAAGACTGTCATCAGGTAGCATCCACTCCACCTTGATGGTGCTCACATTGATGTCCGGGATCGGGTCGCGCTGCAGCCACTGCTCTCCCTGCGTGTTGCTCTCGATGTCACCAAAGTTGCTCTCGCTGAACGCAACCTGAAACGTAAACGCCTTGCTCGTATCCATCACAGCATGCCCGCGGTCCACGCCAAACGTCATGTTCAGCCGCAGCCACCGAGGGTAGCTCAGGTCCACACACCACGGCAACTCAACGTCCGTGACAATACCGCCTTCGGTACCACTGCCGATCAAATACCGGTTCGCCGGTGTGGTTGTGGCCAGAGACAAGGTGATGAGCCCTGTGCTGGCAAGCCACGTCAGCTTGCCGCTCGAGTCACTCCACGTCACAATCGCCGAGCCAGTTGCCGTGTTGATGGCATCAGACAGCTGCTGGCCCGTGTACCAGCGACCGCCTGGAATCACGATCGTGCCGACAGTCGGGCCAGCCCGAATCACATCGATCGTGTCGTTGAACCCGGTGATCACAGGATAGATCGACTTGGGGATCACCACACTGCGGAGCAGCACGCGCATCCCATCCTTCACCGGGACCTTCATCGTGATGTCATACGACTCCGGTCCATCGACCCGAACATTCGGCACAGCATTCACCGTGGCCAACTTTTGGTTGCGGTACCGACTGTCGACTACCACGAGCATGTTGAGAGACAAGAATGAGGGTGTGTTTACTGAGTGCGCACCGACTTCTGCATGCGGGCCAGCAGATCCGCACTGATCTTTGGGTCATTGGCCACGTTGCTGTCAAAGTTGTCCATCGTCGAGTTGTTCTCCTTCACACGCTTCACACTGGTCTGCGGCACACCGCCGCCACGGGCACGCTTGCGGGTCACGCTCCGCTTGCTGGCCCGGAACAGTGTGCTCGCGTCCTGGCCCAGGTGAACACCCGCATGCAGGCCACCAGCAAGGTCGCCAACACTCGCAGCATCAGCGACATTGACTGCACTACCCAGGGTGTTTCCGATCGCATTGATCAGCCGGCGGTTCTTGTGCACGGCCTTGGTCGCACGACGCGTAAGGCCCGGCGCCACAATCTTCCCAGTCTGCCGCAGCTTCAGCAGCCCGGCTTTGCCGTGCTCGCTCAGCATGTCCCGAGCCAGGTTCAGGAACCCCATCTGCGTCTACCACCTTTGAGTGCGAATCACAGTATGTTCGAAGTGCAATCCAGGCAAAAGGCAACAGGGGAATCCACCTACTCATCCACCTACTCTTCGTTGATGACCGCGAAGCCACCCTCGCTCAGCACAATCTGGCGGCGCAGGTACACAACAATGTCCAGGTAGTTGGCCGTGGTGTTGGTGTTGAACGCAAAGCTAAACTGCAGATCGTTCTGGATGCGCAGCACGCCGCTGAACACACCCTCGCGCTGGCCAAGCGTGGCAGCGTCCTCCAGCGAGTAGAAGATAATGCTCGTGTTGCGCTGCGCACCATCCGCATCGATGAACAGCGGGCTCCCGGCAAACGAGTCGCTGGACCCAGCCAGACGCAGAACACGCTGCGGCAGAGCCTGGCCAAACAGGGTCTGTGGATCCGCCTGTGTACCCACGGCGATCGTGTCGGTCGGGGAATCAAACAACTGCCACTGCAGACGGTTGATGGCGTTGGGGACAACAGAATCGTACCCAGCCACCACACGCTGCAGGATCGCAAAGGCGGTCATCTCACCCTGCAGCTCGGGCAGGCTGACGATCGCGCTGGCAACAGAAGCACCGTATGTGAACCGGCGGTACTGACTCTGCTCAAACTTGATGGCCACACCATTGTCCTCCAGCGCCTTTGCCACGCGCGTCGTGTTGGCCGGATCCTCCTTGTGGCCAATCATCACCAGCTTCATGGCGGTGATCGCAGCGCCAGTGCCAGCCGTGGTCGTGGTGCCGACGATCAGACGGTTTTGGGCAAACAGGTTCACATCAATGCTCCAGCTCTGGGCAGCATACGCGTTGATCGGACCAGCCTTGGCCATGATGGCATCGACGATGCGACGCAGCGAGATGAAGTACGAAGAGGTACCGGCGCCGCGAGTGACACGCGTGGCAAGCGCCACATCGTTCTGCAGATCCAGGCGACGCACCAGATCCATGTTGTTCTTCGAGTTGAAGTACGAATCGACGACGCACTCGGGCTCGCTCATGCTGTACACAGTCTGGCGACGGTACAACAGGTTGATGTTCTGTGCCCATGTCTGGCACTGCACCAGGGCCGCAGAAGTCGGGCCACCAGCCGCTGCAACGTCCAGCTGGATGTACGCATCCTTCATCACCATCGGCAGCGGGGGCAGGTAGATCGTGTTGACAGCGCCATAGGTCGGGGCAGCAAACGCAAGCTGCGTGGTGTACTGGGTGCCCGGGGCGGCGCCATCACGGCCCTGATGCTCGTGATGCAGACTGGCCGAAGTAGCTCCATCAACAAGACCGGACACACCTCCTTCTGCCATGGCTCCGAAATCAAGAATGGCGGGAGCACATTGGGACCGAGCCACTGAACCAGGTGCCAATTTTCGCCTTGAAAAGTCACTATGTCCAGTGGCTCTGTCCTGCATAACCCACCGATCCCTGGGACAGCAAAGCGCGGACGCGGCAGACCTCGGGGATCCGGAGACAAGAACAAGCGCAAGACTCCCAACCGTGCTCACCTACGCAACAGCCATATGACGGACGTGAAGAAGCGCGCCGATGCCATGCGCAAGATGAAGGATGAGGAGGACCGGGAGTGGGCCAAGGAACACGACGAGAAGCAAGCGGCAGAAGAGACCGACGAGGAGGGGCCAAGCATGGATCCGATGGAGGAGCGCGACAAGATGCCCGACATCGAATGGCCTGCCACCGTGATGATGATCGGCAAAAAGTTTGCGGGCAAGACCACTGCCTTGCTCAACTTCATCAACCCCGACGACTTTGACAACATCTTCATCGTCACCAAGACAAAGCACAAGCATAACCTGGATAGCCTAGTGGAAGGCAAGGCAAATGGGGAGCACGAGGACACCGACTTCATCATGGACAACATGAGCGATGACTTCATCGAGATGTTGATTGAGCACCAGACCGAAACTAACGCCAAGACACTGCTGCTGTTGGACGACTTCATTGGAATGGAGTGGGAGCCGCGATACAGCCCCAAGATGAAGCTACTGGCTGCCAGCGGGCGCAACTTCAACCTGAGTATCATCTTCTCCTCCCAGGACCTGGTGGAGGTGCCTACCATCGTACGTCGCAACGCAGAGTACATGCTGCTGGGAAACAACTACGAGAGCACCATCGACGCCCTGGCCAAACAACTGGCCCTACCGGGCATGGGCAAGCGCCAGTTCCGTCTGCTGCTGTGTAAGATTAGCAAGCGCAAGGACCATGAGCTGCTGTACATCGACGACCGCAACCAGGACTGGTGGGTGTGGAAGCCAAAGCACATCCCAGAGTTGGACAACAAGGCCCCTGACCCCAAGTTCAAATTGGGTGGCAAGAAGCGCGGGCGTGACGAGGAGAAGGCAGACGAGACTGTGACGAAAGAGGCGAAGTCCCGCAAGCTATCTTAAACAGGCGACGTATGCACATGGCACGTGTTACCAATCGTAGCATTCTTCTTGCACCGATTCCCCTTGTGATTCACTCTGGCCACCGCAGCCTGCTTTATGCAGTCGCCGCGCAAGATTGACCGCAAGTTTACCCGCAAGTTTGCCGGCAACTTTGCCCGCAAGTTTGCGTTCGCTACGTATCTTGACGCGCGTGGGCAAATCACACCACTCTCGCCTTCCAGCATGTCGGCTCGCAAGCAGATCACTGTACTCACCAACCGGCTGAAGCGTAGCCACTCTGTCACAATGGACTTGGCCGACGCAGCTCGACTAAACCAGGCGCTGGTTGAGCGACGCGTCCGCATGCGCCCGAGTCGAATCGTCGAGACGTTTCGCCGACTGTACGAGGAGGACATGAAGGCCGTCACCGCAACTGACAAATGGCGCAAGGCGGATAAGCCCGCCAACGCGTATTGGCGTCTGTTCTGCAAGGACTGTGGCAAGGAGCTGCTAAAGTGTGACGCAGAGGAGGTAACGCAGTTCCTGCCCATCGAGATGGACCACATCTGCAACAACCGTGTCTCACCACTGGTCCTGGATTCCGAGACAGAGGAGATCATCGAGCAGGCAACTGGGATCCCGCGTCCACCCCGCGACACCCCTGTCACTGATCTGTACTGTGAGGAGATCCCTCTAGTCGACCAACAGGAAGATGACGACGACGATTGTATTGAACAGACGCAAGAAGCCTAGGCCTTCTTGCTCAGGCGCTTGTACATCTTGCTCCCCTCCACCACTGCACGACCGGTTGCCTTGTTGATCATACACTTTGCTTCTCCACTTGCCCGCTTCGCCAGCATGGCAGCCTTGCGCTTACCAGTCACGTTGAAGCCCACGATCTTACCGCTCTTGGTCACGAAGCCGACGCCCTTCTTCTTCTTGCTGGGGCCGCCACCCTGCGATTCGCTCTTGCGCTTGTTGGAGCCGCCCGCCTGCTGACTCATCCGCATGACCTTGGACGCCCCGCCAAGCTGGGACTCTGCCTTGCGCTTGACACCGGGTGCACCCCGCTTCGGGTTCGTCTTTACCCGCTTCGAGGCAATACTCTGTTCACCGGACCGCTCACGCTTCAGACTCAGTCGCCCACCTGCCTTGCGATCGTCCACAATCGAGGAATCAAACATGGCACGTCCGCGCTTCATACCGCGCTTCTTCTTGTTCCTACGCCGTTCGGCAAGGATCTGATGAGCACGAGCGAGGCCTGCTTCGTTCACCACCGGGCGCGCCAGGACTAACAATGAACGATCTTGGCCCACGTTCGTATTTACGCGCCATTCCTCACTATGGACGTGGGGTACCCGAACGCAGCTGTGCGCAACTACATCTCGGCCAACAACTACTACTCCTGGGGCATCGGTGCATTCAACGAGTCTGTCACCGGATGGGCCCCGTGTACCGTCACAGGTAACCCGACAGTCACCGTCAAGAACCTGCCATACGGCGATGACCCAGTCGAATCGTACTACCTCAACTCGACCACCTGGGGCATTCGGTTCAAGACCGACGGATGGTACGAAGGCTCCATGGAGCTGGACATGTCCAACAACCTGATTGCCGGCGGCGCACAGACCCTGCAACTCCGCCTCGGACTGAACGGCGCACTGGATGCCCGTAGCCCGATCCGGACCGGTCACTATGCCGCAGCCAATGATCGCTACAACTTCATCATGCCAGTCAACGGTGTGTTCAAGGCGGGCGACATCATCGTGCCTGGCCAAGCAAACTCTGCCCTGACCAACAACGAGTTCGGGACCGGCACCCTGCTGCTTAGCCTGCGCATGCTACGTAACCTGACGGCGACAGAGGACGAGTAGAAAAAGAGATGAAATTGGAGATGAAATGGAAGTGGCACTTACAGGCCCTTGATCATGGCAACGGGCCACACAGCATCACCCAGCGCGTGGGCAGCGTCGCCACGGCAGTGGATGATCAGCGCGGTCAGACCCGGGTTGTCGGCAGCGGCATACGCAAACGCACCAGCGCGCACATAGTTGGTCATGTCGACCCACTCAAAGTCAGCCAGGTCCTCCTCGGGGTAGCCCTTGTCATTGTACTTGTTCATCCCGTCCTCATCCACGACCTGCACCTTGCGCGCAAAGAAGAAGCGGCCATAGTTCGGGTTGTTGAACACCTCGCCGTCCTTGGTCTTCTTCGGGTTGTTCACGCGGAACAGCTTCATCGGCATCCCATTGCACTCGCCATCCTAAATGATCGATCACGTACGGGTCAGATCAACGCATGTTCAGCCAGGCACCCCTACCGGTAAGAGGTATGAAACAACCCATAGCGATATGGTCCAGACGCATCACCCGTGGCTATGCATATGAGACAACTACCTCTCCACGTCCCGTACCTGCCACTCCATCGGGTACAGCGGCAGATTCTTGGTGCCAGCAATACGCCCCATCTCCTGGGTCCACAGGTAAGCGCGCAGCTTCTCGCACATCTCCGAGGGGGTCATCTCCAAACCGCTATCCGGCAGCTCGCTCAGCTGCTGAGCCAGCGAGGCATTCAGCTTGTCCTGCGTAACGGTCTTCTTGAAAGCGATAATGTTCATCTGGTGGGGATTAACGTAACGGGTCAGGAGTTTACCTCAGACCGAAGACTCTAACAACTGGGCGAGACATTGACCGCTGCACCGTACCTTGTAAAGTAGGAAGTGACAAGATTCGCCGCCATCTGCCCGCTTTATACTGTGTCGAGGGGTACGTATCCCGTTGATTCAAGTTGCGTCAAGTTGCCCAAAGTTGCCCAACGTTGCGCAACGTTGCCGCGCATTATGGCTGCTAGGACGCGCCCCCGAGGACGGCGGTCAGTCTTGAATCCACTGACCGCCCGACCCATTGTCGTAGGCGGTGGGGTGTACCGCAGGCTGATGGACGCCGGGTACGAGCATGTCGGAGACGAGCTGGTACGTAACCGTGTGGTCGACGACGACGCCGTCGAAATCACCATGCTCATCACGGAGGTCTACCACCCGGCGTACCCGGACGAGGTGATGCAACGCAACAGCCAGTTGACCATCCGCGGCCGCGGGGTTGGCCAAGCACTCAACGACTTTGTATTTGGCGGCGCGCGCTGGCAAGACACAATTGGCGCGTTTGCTGGAGCGCAGTACGGCCGTATGGAAATCCTGCAGTTCAACGTGGTGGGAGACATCGAACACCGTGGCATCCGGCGTGACATCCATCTTGACCCGGATGGCCCGGCTGGAGACGTGGGCGAGGCTGCGCCTGGTATCATCCGTCCCCAGCCCCTGCGCGCGAACAATCCGCTGCGCCTTCCGTTCACCAACATCGACCTGAACGCCGGCGATGATGGCCAGTGTGTCCGACGGTGGCTGGGGTATGCACCAGGCCACTGTACCCCAGAGCTGATCATCGAGGAAGCCACCAAGCACAAGGACGACGTCCTGTTGCTCGACCTGTTCAACAATGTGATGCTGGAAACCCCGGACGCCCGCACCAAGCACCGCCGGATCAAGTCTGCCCTGGTGTATGGCAACCACGTGTACCCGATCACCAGTGGCAAGTACCTGGAGCGAGTGGAGAACCCGCTTCGCTGCCTGGATGAGTTGGTGGACAACGCGGAGGAGAAGAGCTTCATGGCCAAGGAGGCGGCGATGCGCCAAGCACTGGTGGATGAACACGCCATGTTGTACCAGTACAACAACACCGGATATGTACACAACACAGGCGCGTTGGATGGCAAGTGGGTCCCGACCGCACCGCAACTCGAAGAGTGGATGAGCGAGCTGATATACATGGTGCCACGGTGCAATGGCTGGGACCTGGACACCATGCGCATCTTCAAGGAGGGCACCCTGGATCTCTACATGACATCTGACACCCTCGGATCCATTGGGTGGGACATGGAGCGCGCGTATCACCGTGTGTTCCGGTGCCTGATCAGCAACCATCTGGGTTGCCAGCTGCCGCTGTTCAACCCAAGCATATTTGATGTGTTCGAAGCCGTGCTGCCGACCAGCAGCACCATCGACAACGAGCACTGGTACCTGATGACCGATGTACCCGCGTTCCTGGGCATGAGCACCAACCTGGTCCCTGGCTGCACCATGCGCCTGCTGTTCGACCGGGGCCTGTCGCGCCCAACCCACCGGATCAAGTTCACGCAGGAGATGCGAGCGATCAAGCTGAAGGTGCCGCTGGAGGAGATGGACATGGAGCGGCAGAAGAAATTTGCGCGTGTGTGCATCGGCATGTTTGGCCGCGTCCGGATGCAGAACACGGTGCGAGTGCAGCTGGAGAACCACGACGAAGAGCCGTTTGACCCGTGGCAAGTGCGCCACTACCGGGACCGAGGATACACCGTCAACACCGACACCATGATGTTGTACAAGAACAGTGATGCGATCGACATTAAGAACCGGATGGCCATGTGGTGCGCAACGGTGCACGGTACCAACTTCATTGTGCTGAAGCGCATCTTTGATGTCATGGATCAACTGGGTGTGATGCCAGTTTCCATCTGTGTGGATGGCCTCTCCTACCCGCACACCGTAGATGAAGCCGCGTTGGCCGAGGTCATGCACCGGCCGCCTGGACAGCAGATCCAGCGCTACATCGTGTGGAACCCGTGCGGCGTTCGCCAGCCAACGGTTCAAGTGGCGCCACGGCAGGCGCGGATGTTCAAGCCGGCCGCAACCCCGTCTCAGAACATTACGTTCACGGGCCCGCCTGGCACCGGCAAGACAACGGCCGTGCGCCGCATGCACGAGATCAACCACATCAAGTTGGACGCGCAGTTGTGTTTCAGTAACAAGGGCAAGCAGCGACTGGCGCGTGACCTACCCGATGTGCCGGCGTACACGGTGCATGGATTCTTTGACATCTATGCCCGATCGAAGGGCCGCGGACTGGATACCAGCCGGTTCGACGGGATGCTCATCTTCGTGGACGAGGCGCAGGCCTGTACCAGGGACCAGTGGGGCTACTTTGCCGAGGCGTACTACGCCGGCGCGAGGTTCTACTTTGCCATGGATCCGCGTCAAGTAGGCCCGGTGCAAGAGGAGACGATCCCGGTGGTAGCGTTCATGGGCACGATCAACAACCTGACAACCGATCATCGCAACGACGCGGCACTGCAGCTAGCACGCGAGGCGTTTTGGGATGACAACAACCTACGTTTCAACCCGCGCTTGGTGCCGCATGATGCGCACCCGATCCTCAGCGCCAACATCGCGTACACCAACAAGACTTGTCGGTGGATCAACGAGCAGTACGTGCGGCAGGAGAACCTGGAGCCAGGTGACCCCGGCAAGTACCTGGTCAATGAGCAGGTGAAGAAGCACAAGCTGGAGAACGGGATGTTGGTCAACATCAACACCGCAGACGAGGATGCCATCACCATGGACCGCGAAGAAATCATCCGCCTGTTCAAGAAGAAGCGCAAGAAGGCGCGAGGTGGTGGCCGCGACACCCGTCCGGCGCACACCCTGTCCTGGGGCTACGCAACCACAGCGCATAGTACAATTGGCGAGACGATTGCTGCTCCGCAGGGCATGGGTCTGTGGGGAATCAAGTGGCCAGCCGACTATCAAGACGACGAGCGCCGTGTTCTGTACACCGGCATGACCCGAGTGGAGCAGTTTGGTCAACTCCAGTTCCGCACGTCGCCCCCCTGACCAATAAAACCAATACGCCTACCAGATTTACCTGTCCCATATCAGGCCCTCGCACCAATATACGAATCCATAATCGGGGACACGTATGTCATTTATGACTAGGGGAAGGATGTGGGGGCGGCCG
>Ga0208646_1001188_pt1 | contig 13298 bp, 9 predicted proteins | sample AntAceMetag02UK8_FD_184762 | JGI IMG/M metagenome (GOLD analysis project Ga0208646, IMG submission 184762) | Saline lake microbial communities from Ace Lake, Antarctica - Antarctic Ace Lake Metagenome 02UK8 (SPAdes) (version 2) | ecosystem: Environmental > Aquatic > Non-marine Saline and Alkaline...
AATGCCAAGTCCAACAGACTTTAACCTCTCGCCTTATTATGATGACTTTACCGAGTCAAAAAAGTTCCATAGAGTTCTTTTCAGACCTGGTTTTGCCGTTCAAGCGAGAGAATTAACACAGACACAATCAATCTTACAAAATCAGATAGAACGATCTGGTGATCACTTCTTTAAAAAAGGAGCGATGGTCATTCCAGGCGAGATTGCTTTTGATGTAAACTATTATGCTGTAAAATTATCAAGTATTGATAGTGGTGTTTCTTTATCTTCTTTTAACGGTATAGAAATAACAGGTGGCACTTCAGGTTTAAAAGGTAGAGTTGTAAATACTGTAGATACAGACGGTACTGATCCAGATACTTTATATGTTAAATATGTTGATTCAGGTACTTCAAATACAGAAATAGCCTTTACAGATAGCGAAACTTTAACAGGAACAGCTACATTAAGTGGTACACCGACAACAATCAATTGTGTAGTAGATACTACAGCAACTGGTTCAGCTGCTTCTATTGTTGCTGGTATTTATTACATAAACGGATTTTATGTATCTGTAGATGACCAAACTATCATACTTGACAAATATACAAATACACCAAGCTATAGAGTTGGTGTTACAATTACAGAATCTTACGTTACTCCTAATGACGATACAACATTAAACGATAACGCCGCTGGTTCTTCAAACGTTAATGCTCCAGGAGCTCACAGATTTAAAATTTTATTAACATTAGCTAAAAAGACTTTAACTACAACTGAAGACAATAATTTTATTGAATTATTAAGATTAGAAAATGGATTTAGACAAAACCAAGTTAGAAGTACCGATTATAATATATTAGAAGATAATTTAGCAAGAAGAACATTTGACGAATCAGGTGACTATTCTATTAAACAATACGATTTGGATGTTAGAGAACATTTAATATCAGGTACAAATAGAGGTATTTACACAGCTATAGATGGTGGCGATACTACAAAATTAGCTGCTGGTATTGGGCCAGGTAAATCATATGTAAAAGGTTATGAATTAGAAAATATCGGTACAACTTATGTTGATATTGATAAGGCTAGAGAATTTAATACACAAAATAATTTTAATACAAGATTTGATGTAGGTAACTTTGTCAATGTAACAAATATCTATAACTCACCAGATATTGGATTGGTATCAGGTGATGTAGAGGCATTTAAAGCTGTTAACTTATATAAAACAGCTACATCTGCACGTGGTACTGAACAATCAACTTCAGGTGTAAATGTTCCTCAAATTGGCCGTGCTAAATCAAAAGGTTTTGAATATGTAACTGGTACAGCTTCAGGTAATACTTTTGCTAGCGGTTCTTTAACATCAGCAATTTACAGACATTATCTTTTCGATATTAATATGTTTACTCACATTAATATTACTACAAACCAAACTTTCACAACAGGTGAAGTTATAACTGGTGGCACTTCAGGTGCTACTGCTACTATTCAGTCATTAACAGCAATTGAAAGTGAAACTGTAACTAGTCTTACTTCAGCTAGTCCTGGTGTAGTAACAATTTCTGGTGGCCATGACTTTGTAGAAGGCCAACAAGTTACTTTTGCTGGTACATATTCAGTAGATAGTGTAGTTCAATCATCAAATGTTTATACAGTTAGAAATCCAAACTCAACTACTTTTGAGTTATATGATACAGACGGAACAACTGCTATAAATGTTACGGCTTTCACATCAGCAACAGCTACACACGGTGTTGTTGTAGTTTCAAACATACAAGGTACTTTTAGTACAGGTGAAACAATTACAGGTGGCACTTCAAGTAATACTGCCGTTATTCAATCAGACGCTGTTGGTTTTAGTGGTATAACTAGTTTTGACTTCCCACAAGTTAAACAAATTGGAATGCCAGGTGGATCTTTAATTACTTACACAGCTGATACAGTTTTAGATTCAACTTATGGTGAAAATTGGCAAGTATTTGGTTCTATATCAGTATCAAATAGTGGTACAACTGTTACAGGTTTTGGTACTTTGTTCAATACTGAATTAAAAATTGGTGATAGTATAACATTTACAACAGACGCTGGTTCATCAATCACTAGATTAATTGAATCGATTACTTCAAATACAAGTTTAGAATTATCAACAGCTGTTGGTGGTAGTGATGTATCAACAAAAACAATTGCTACTAGAAATAGAGGTAAACTACAAGATTCAAATAAAAATATTTCTATTTTTCAATTACCTAACGAAAGAATTAAAACTTTAAAAACAACATCAAACTCTGGTTCAACTGATACTAACTTTGAAATTAGAAAAAACTTTACAGGTGATTTATCAGCTGATGGTGATATTTCAATTACTGCTGGTTCAAATGAAATCTTTAGTGCTTTAGCAGAAAAAGATTTTGTTGTTTCAATAGTTGCTACAGGCGCTGGCGGGTCAGGTGCCGTTGGTGATGTATTAAGTTTATCTGGTAATAACCACGAAGGATCAGCAATATTTACTCCAAGTGGATCACCAACTGGTAAAACATTAACACTAGATTTTGGTGCTAACTATGCCAGTCATACTGTAAAAATATTAGCAACAATTAATGTTTCAATCTCTGATTCAAAGAAAAAAGTATTAAACTCTAATTCAACAGTTGCTATTTCAACACAATCTATTATAGAGAGTGGTGTTATTGGTTTAGCAAAAGCAGATGTTTATGTTATTAACGCTGTTTATATGGCAGCAGATTTTTCAACAGTTGCTACAGTTTCAGATACAGATATTACAAGTAGATTTACTTTAGATACAGGTCAAAGAGATAATTTTTATGACATTGGCCGATTAGTTTTAAAAACGGGTGAACTAACACCAACAGGTAGATTACTTGTAGATTTTGATTATTTCTCACACGGCGCTGGTGATTATTTTGATGTAGATTCATATTCAGGGGTAATTGACTATGAGAATATTCCAAGTTACACTTCCGACACAACAGGTGACGTATTTGATTTAAGAGATTCTTTAGACTTTAGACCAAGAGTTGATGACGCTTCAACCATTAATTCAGGAACACAAGATCGTTCATTTGATGGTTTAGGTGGTTCAGTTGTTAATGTAGTAAAATTCAATTCAAATGTTTCAAGTGATTTTGAATATTATTTACCAAGAGTTGATAAAATCTTTTTAGATAAAGAAGGTAACTTTAAAGTTGTAAAAGGTTCTAGTGATTTAAAACCTCAAATACCAAAAGGTTTAGATGGTGCTATGCATTTATTTACTGTGTTTTTAAATCCATATACTTTAGATGAAAAAGATGTAAGTGTGCAAAGACAAGATAACAAACGATACACAATGAGAGATATTGGTCGTTTAGAAAAAAGAATTGAAACTGTAGAATACTATACTCAACTTTCACTATTAGAAGCTAACGCTCAATCGTTACAAATACAAGACGCTGAAGGATTTGATAGATTTAAAAATGGATTTATTGTAGATAATTTTACAGGTCACGGAATAGGTGACGCTGGTAATTTAGATTATAAAGTTTCTATGGATATGGCCAAAGGTGAATTAAGACCAATGTTTAATGAGAAATCAATTCAATTAATAGAAGCTGATGATGATGGTACAACAATATTAGCAGCAGATAGAACAGCTGCGAATTATCAAAAAACAGGTGATCTAATTACTTTACCTTATACAGAAACTACAATTATTGATCAACCTTATGCTAGTAAGTTTGTGAATGTAAACCCATACAATATATTTACTTGGACAGGTTCAATAGCACTTAATCCTCCAGGAGATGAGTGGAAAGAAACAGAAAGAGTGCCAGATTTATTAGTCAATGAAGAAGGTAGTTTTGATACAATGGTTGCCGCTTTAGGTAATCCTAATTTAAGTAGTATTGAAATTAATACTGTCTGGAACGAATGGCAAGACCACTGGATTGGTGCTCCTGTTGAAACAGTATCAAGAGGTAATATTCATAGAACTCACAACAGAGTTGCTGGGAGAGGTCGAGGCGCTAGAGGTTGGTTGGTAAATGCTAGAGATAATGTTATTACATCAACTCAACAAGTTCAACAAACAAGAACAGGAATTAGAACGGCAATTGTTCCTCAAGTTGTAAGAACAGCGTTAGGTGATAAAGTTTTAAGTATTGCCTTTATACCTTTCATTAGAAGTAGAACAGTTAGTTTTACTGCTACAAGATTAAAACCAAATACTAGAGTTTATCCTTTCTTTGATGAGACTGATGTAGCTAGTTATGTAACTCCTGATAGTGGTTCATTAGGTGGTAATTTAGTAACAGACTCTAATGGTGCAGTGTCAGGTACTTTTGCTATTCCTGATCCTACAAATAATTCAAATCCTAGATGGAGAACAGGTCAAAGAGTATTCAGATTAACAAGTTCAGTAACAAACTCAACTACAGATGTTCAAACGGCTGGAGAGGCCGATTATACGGCTAGAGGCTCTATTGAAACTGTACAAAATACAATTGTTTCAACTAGAGAAGCTGTAACCGTTAGACAAACTGTAAACGATACAAGAAATCAAACAAGATCATCTACAAGAACAACACAAGAAGTTATTGATTGGATTGATCCTATTGCTCAAACATTTATGGTTGATGATAATGGCGGTGCCTTTATTACTTCCATGGATTTATTTGCTCAATCAAAAGATGATGATATTCCAATTACACTTCAAATTAGAGAAGTTGTAAATGGTTATCCATCTCGTACAATTGTTCCTTTTGGAGAAGTTGTTTTAAATCCTAGTCAAGTCAATATAAGTGATGACGCTAGTACAGCAACCAAATTTACATTTAATAGTCCAGTTTATTTACAAGAAAAAACAGAATACTGTTTATGTCTATTAGCAAACACAAATAATTATAATATGTGGGTGGCTAGAGTAGGAGATACACAAGTAGGTTCAGATAGAACAATATCTGAGCAACCATATGCTGGTGTCATGTTTAAATCACAAAATGGTTCTACTTGGACTGCTGAACAATTAGAAGATATTAAAATGAAAATTAATCGTGCTGAATTTAGTAATGTTACAGGTTCAGTTACTTTATGCAATGATTCTAATCCAGTTAAAACATTAAAAAATAATCCTTTAAGAACAACAAATAGTTCAGGCGTAATTAGAGTATTCCACAAAAATCATGGAATGCACGGAACAGATAATAATGTTACTATAGCTGGCGTTGCTTCAGGAACATATAACGGCATAGCACATGACGCTATTAACGGAACATATACAAGTATTTCAAATATAACTTTAGATAGTTATGATATTACAACAGCTGGTACAGCAAACGCTACAGGTGATGTTGGTAGTTCAACTGTAACAGCAACACAAAATAATTTATTTGATGTGGCAAATATTAATTTAGCTACATTAACAGTTCCTGGAACTGGTATAACTTATAGTATTAGACCTACAACAGGTAAATCAGTTCATGGTTCAGAATCAGAATTTACTTTAACCTCAGTTACAAATGCTTTAGCAATTAATCCTAGTGATAACATTTATTTCACAACACCTTGTATGGTGGCAAGTGATATTAATCAAACAAACGAAATGTCTGGAAATAAATCACTCTTTGTAAATCTATCATTGTCAACAACTAGTACAAACTTATCTCCGTATTTAGATACGGCTAGAATGAGTATGGTTGCTGTTCAAAACAGATTAAATCAACCAACTTTAGGTAACACTCCTAGTTTTGTTGATGATACTACTTCATCAGGAACATCCTCAGCGGCCGTTTATGTAACTAAACCAGTAACACTAGAAAATGAATCAACATCATTAGAAGTTAGATTGACTCAAAATGTTAGAGCAACTTCAAGTGTTGAGGTATATTTTAGATTGACAGGTGCTGAAGAAGACAGAAAAATTGATGATTTAGGTTGGATTGCTTTTAATGATGATGGATCCGAAGATACAACAGTCATACCTGCTGAAGATGACAATACATTTAAAGAATACAAATATTCAGCAAGTAGCTTAAACACATTTACCTCTTTTCAAATTAAAATAGTAATGAAAGGTACTGTTTCATCATATCCACCTATTATTAGAGATTTAAGAGGGATTGCTTTAGCAGTATAACATGAGTAGATTAAAAGTAGAAGGATTTGAAAGTTTAGTAAGAGATACAAGATCAAATGGTATCATACACACAAACAAAACTGAATACTCATTATATATGAAAAGAGTAAGAGATAGAGAAAAACAAGGTGATGAAATAAGAAACGCTGTAAAAGAAATAAATAGTTTAAAGGCAGAATTAAGAGAAATTAAAGATTTACTAAAAAAGGTAACACAATAACATGGCAACAAGAAGTGTAGCAACATCAGATACTTTAGAAACGTTTAGAACCACGTTTAATAGTCTAGGTACAGACGTTGGTGATTTAAATAGTTTAACAACAACTGATAAAACATCAGTAGTTGCTGCTGTTAATGAAGCTAAAAGTAGCACTTTTAGTTTTACTTTAAGAGATTCATCATCAACAACTCAAACAATATCTGGTACGGATACATTAAATGTTATTGGTTCTGGTGGTATTTCTGCTGTAGTATCTGCAACTGATACTTTAACAATATCTTTAGATTCAACAATAACAGGATTGACTAGTATAACATCTACAACTATTACAGATGGTACATTATCTATTAATAGTGGTTCTATATCAAGTGCGACTAGTATAACATCTACAACTATTACAGATGGTACATTATCTATTAATAGTGGTTCTATATCAAGTGCGACTAGTATAACATCTACAACTATTACAGATGGTACATTATCTATTAATAGTGGTTCTATATCAAGTGCGACTAGTATAACATCTACAACTATTACAGATGGTACATTATCTATTAATAGTGGTTCTATATCAAGTGCTGTAAATGGTAACTTTTCAGGTGCAGTCACAGCAACATCTTTTTCTGGAGATGGTGCTTCATTAACCGCATTAAATGTTTCTACAGATAGCACACCACAACTTGGTGGCAACCTAGACACACAATCTTTTACTGTAGATGGTAGAGATGTTTCAACAGATGGTACTAAATTAGATACAATAGCAACAAATGCTACTGCTAATCCAAATGCTATTGACAATGTAGTTGAAGATACAACACCACAATTAGGTGGTAACTTAGATACTCAATCATTTACAGTAGATGGTAGAGATGTTAGTACAGATGGAACTAAACTAGATACAATAGCAACAAGTGCTACTGCTAATCCAAATGCTATAGATAATATTGTTGAAGACACAAGTCCTCAGTTGGGTGGAGGTTTAGATTTAAACTCAAACAATATAACAGGAACAGGTAATATAAATATAACAGGTGATTTAGATGTAACTAACGATATTCAAACTGATTCATTAGGAGTAGGTACTGCACCAACAGGAACAAGTGGAGAAATAAGAGCAACAAATGATGTAACAGCTTTTTATTCTTCAGATATTGCACTTAAAGAAAATATTGTTAATATACCTGATCCTATCGAAGCACTTAAAAAATTAAATGGGGTTTTATTTGACTGGAAAAAATCTTATATTGATGAAAGGGGTGGTGAAGATGGTTACTTTATTAGAAAAAGAGATGTAGGAGTTATAGCTCAAGACGTTGAAAAAGTTTTACCAGAGGCAGTTGCAACAAGACCCGATGGTATTAAAGCAGTTAAATATGATAGACTAACTTGTCTATTAATTGAAGCAGTAAAGAAATTAAACGATAAAGTAGAAAATTTAACTAAATAGTTATTATAAATATATAAATAGTAATAACATGAGAAAATTAACTAAGGAAAATAAATAATGGCTGTTCCTAGTACGAATACTAATTTAACAGGAATTCAAACTGAATTTGGTGGATCTAATCCAATTCAATTATCAGAATACTACTCTGGTGGACCTTTAGTTCCTAGTGGAGCACCCGCTCCTAATGGACCTATTCCTGGTTCAGGTCAGATATCAATAGGTCAATTTAGGGGCTCTGAAAATATAACTTTCATGTCTGCTACAGGTGGTACAATAACAGAATCAGGTGATTTCAAAATTCATCAATTTACAGGACCCGGAACTTTTACAGTTAATGCAGTTGCTAATGTTCCTGCAAACCAAGAGATCTCTTACTTAGTAATAGCTGGAGGTGCTGGAGGTGGATTAGCAGGTGGTAATAATAACTGGGAAAATGGTGGAGGCGGAGGAGCCGGAGGTTTTAGAGAAAGTATATCAGGTGAAGATAGTTATTTAGCTTCACCAAAAGAAGGTTCTTCAAGTGTAAGTATAACTTCTACTGGAGGAGTTCCAGTATCAGTTGGTGGAGGTGGATCACCATCACCAGGATCAAATTCTGTTGCTGGCGGAACCGGTGGCACAAGTAGTTTTTCAGGAGGAGTAACATCTGCCGGCGGTGGCGGCGGCGGTGGCGGCAATGATAGACCAGGTAAATCTGGAGGTTCTGGCGGAGGTGGAGCTGGAGCAGGTTACGCAGGTGGATCTGGAAATAGTCCATCTGTAAGTCCATCACAAGGAAACTCAGGAGGTAACGGTGCACCAGGAAGTGGAGCTGGCAAAGGTGGCGGTGGCGGTGGCGGAGCCGCAAATTCAGGAAACGGTGGAAGCGGAGACACCGCAGGAACCGGAGGCAATGGTTCTCCCACAGCAATTTCAGGATCAAGTACAACTTATGCCGGAGGCGGTGGAGGTGCCGGAGGTTCTGGATCAAGACCAGGTGGTAGTGGCGGCGGTGGAGCCGGAGTATTTGGAACAGGAACTGCAGGAACTGCAGGATTAGGTGGCGGCGGTGGCGGCGGCAAAATTAACAACAGTGGAGCCGGTGGTTCTGGAAGAGTAATAATAAGGTATAAATTTCAATAATGGCACACTTTGCAAAAATATCAGAAGACAACTTAATTTTAGATGTACTTACTTTTAATAATTCGGACATGTTAAATGCAGAAGGTATTGAAACAGAATCAGTAGGTCAACAGTATTTAGAAACACATAATAATTGGCCTGCACATTTATGGATACAGACTTCATACAATACTATGAATGGTATACATAAATTAGGAGATACACCTTTTAGAAAAAATTACGCTACAATAGGTGGCACATGGGATCCAACAAATCAAATGTTTTTTGCACCTAAACCTTTTCCATCTTGGGTAAAAGATTTAGAAATAGGTGACTGGGTATCACCGATTGGAAATGCTCCTGCATTGACAAGTGAACAAGAATCACAAAACACAGCGGATACACACGCTTGGCAATACGTTTGGAATGAACCTAGCGGTTCTTGGAATTTGACAAATTTAAAAGATTAGTAAACTAAATATTATATTATTTTATTATGAAAAAGATATTATTATCAGAGAAAGCGATATTTCATGGAAAAGTTTCAATGCCAAAAGGTTTTGAATTAAATATAGAAAAAATAATTAATGAACTTCATGAATCTTTATTTAAGAAAAAACCTATATTTTCAATAGAACTAGATAAATTAACTACTTATATACAGGACTACATGAGAGCTACTTATGGAATCCAAATTGTAAAACAAGAATACTCTGGTGATATTTATGAACCCAATAAATTAACATTGCCTTTACTAGATATAGATCCTATGAATTTAGCTCATTCACCTGATTTTACCATGTTATTTGGAGCTAAGGCAAAAGACTGTATTGTCAGAATATTTTATACTAGAAATAGAAAGAAAGAATTGTTTTGGGATCATGAAATAAAAACCAATAGTTTTGTTATGTTTCCTTCAACATGTAGATATATAATATCTAATAATCAAATAGAAGAATTAAATATTATTCAGAAAGTAACATATGAACACGTCAACCAATAATGATGGTGTGATCTGTTATAATATTGACAATAAAACAAAACTATGATAAACTATATTATTTTAAATTATGAACAAGTTAACTGATAATGGTAAATATAAAACTAAATTAGATTTGTTACATAAATCTGATTCTGAAGAACTAGAAAAATTATTATCTGCTGAAGATTTTCCCTGGTACCTTAGTCCAATAATTGCTGGTCCAAATAAACAATCAAATAATATACAGTTGTCACACTCATTTTATAAAAATGATTCCTATAACTCTATATACAAAGCTGTTATTGATTTGTTTAAAGATAAAATAAACTGGGTAAGTCTAATTAGAGTTAAAGCTAATTTAAATTTTAATACAGACAAAATAATTGAACATGAAATGCATACTGATTTTAAAAATAAAAAAATAACAACAGGTGTATATTATGTGAATACTAATAATGGATATACTAGATTTGAAAACGGAACTATTATAAGCAGTGAAAAAAATAAATTTATTGAGTTTGATTCACAGCAACTACATGGTGGGTCTACGTGTACTGACAAAGATTACAGAATAGTTATAAATTTTAATTATATACAATGATAAAAATAAATAAAGATTTTCTAAATAAAGAACAGTTTAATGAATTAAAAAATATAATAACTTCAGATTTATTTCCTTGGTTTTACCAAAACAAAATGACAAAAACAAAAAAAAATAATGAGAAACCATACTTTTCTCATATTTTTTATAAAGATTATTCACCTAATTCTAGCTTCTATTACATAGCTGAAAACTGTTTAAAACATTTAAATGTTAAATCTTTAATAAGTATAAGAGCTAATTTAAATTTAATTTTAGATAAAAAATATTATTCTAATTGGCACACTGATCAAAGTTTTAAATGTAAGACTTCTTTATTTTATATAAATGATAATAATGGTTATACAGAAATTAAAGACGACAATAACAAACTTATAAAAATATACTGTAAAGAAAACTCAATGATAACTTTTGATTCATATCATTCCCACAGATTAGTAAGTCAAACAAATACAGAAAAAAGAATAGCAATAAATTTTAATTATTTTTAATATGAGAATACTAGCATTTAATACAACACATGACAGTTCGGTTTGTTCTGTAAAAGATGGTGAAATAGAATTTTTCTGTAAAGAAGAAAGATTAACTAGAGTAAAGAGAGATAAAAATCCTTTTAAATCTTTACAACTATATCAATCTAAAAATTTTGGTAAGATAGATCACATATTATATTGTACACCTTCTAACAGAGGTGGTGACACTGAGTTTTTTTATAAAGAATATATTAGAAAATTATTCAATATTAATATGGAAAATTTTTCTTACTTAACTCATCATTTGTGTCATGCTTCATCTGCCTTCTACAATAGTGGATTTAAAAAAGCTTTGACTTTTGTAATAGATAGAAATGGTTCCATATTTTTTTGTAATGATATTGATGCATGTAGAGAAGCAGAAAGTGTTTTTGAATGTAGTTATCCAGATAATTTAATTCCCATTTATAAAAACTTTTTTTCTAATAATTCTAATAATGTAGATAATATAATTATAAAAAATGGGTTTAATAAAAAGTATCCAGGTATAGAAACAAAAGTTGGAAATCCTTATTCTATAGTAAAAGTATATGAAGCAGCCACTACCTTAATAGGACAGAATACTTTAGAAAATGGTAAAACTATGGGTCTTTCTTCATACGGAAGAAATAAAAAATATCCCGCTCTTTTTTTAGACAACGAACCCATAATAAATAACTTTAATAGTATTTTAAATTATAGAGATGAACATGATGTGGTTGGATTCAAAGACGAAGAACATATGATAACAGATAATGTTAATATAGACAATTACCAATACTATGCAGATAAAGCTAAACATGTTCAAATAGAAACACAAAAACAATCCCTAAAATTAATAAAAAAATATATACAAAAAACTAATATAAAAAATGTTTGTATAGTCGGAGGCTATGGATTAAATGTTGTGGCAAATAACTACTATATAAAGAATTTACCTAATGTTAATTTCTACTTTGAACCAGTGGCAGACGATACAGGTATTTCTATTGGAGCTGCGTACTATGCATATAGAAATTTATCTAAAGATAAAAGTATTATAAGACCGAAAGATAATTTTTATCATTACTATGAAGAAACAAAAATAAAAGAAGGTGTGCCAGCTACAATAAATGATATATGCAAATTATTAAATAATAAAAAAAGCGTAGCTATTTTTGAAAAAAACCCTGAAGCTGGTCCAAGAGCGTTAGGGCATCGTTCTATATTATTTGATGCAAGAAATAAAGATTGCAAAAAATTAGTTAACACAATTAAAAAACGTGAATGGTATAGACCTTTTGCAGGTGTTATACTTAAAAAGTATTTTAAAAAATATTTTAATACCCTAGGTTTAGATGAATCTAAAGACATGACAATTAATTTTGAATGTAATAAAAATACTGTAAATTTAGTTCCAGGAATAGTACATGTAGATAAAAGTTGTAGAATACAAACCGTAGATAATGGTTTTTTATATGACCTTTTAAAAGAATATTATAAACTAACAAAATGCCCTATGCTGTTAAACACAAGTCTTAATTTAGCAGGAGAACCCCTTGTTCATACTAAAACTGAAGCTGTTGAATTATTTAAAAAAAGCAGTTTAGATGCTATCTATTTTGTAGATGAAAAAAAGATTATTATAAAAAATGAACATAACTAATCATTATTGGTATTTTAAATCTGCAATACCCGGGAGGATATGTGACGATATAATTAAGTTTGGTTTATCTAAATCAGAAGTATTAGCTAGAACGGCAGGATATGATAATGGTCCTCTAACACAAGAAGAAATAAAAGATTTAAAAAAGAAAAGAAACTCAGATATAGTCTGGTTAAATGACTCTTGGTTATATAAAGAATTGCATCCATATATTCAAACAGCTAATAGAATGGCTGGATGGAATTATGAATGGGACAGATCAGAATCAATACAATTTACAAAATATAAATTAAACCAATATTATGATTGGCATTGTGATAGTTGGGATAAACCTTATGATAGACCCAATAATCCAGAGCACGGTAAAATTCGAAAACTATCTATGACTTGTCAATTAACAGATGGTTCAGAATACGAAGGAGGTCAGTTAGAGTTTAATATGGGAAATTTAGATCCTTCAACAGATAATAAAAAAAATATAGTAGAAGCAAAAGAAATAATACGAAAGGGAAGTATTATTGTTTTTCCTTCTTATATATATCATAGAGTTAAACCCGTAACACGAGGAACTAGGTATTCTTTAGTAATGTGGAATCTAGGGTATCCTTTTAAATAGTATGACAGAAACTTTTTTATTACCAAACTATGGTGTGGTACAAAATAGATTACCAG
>Ga0208646_1001190_pt1 | contig 13281 bp, 14 predicted proteins | sample AntAceMetag02UK8_FD_184762 | JGI IMG/M metagenome (GOLD analysis project Ga0208646, IMG submission 184762) | Saline lake microbial communities from Ace Lake, Antarctica - Antarctic Ace Lake Metagenome 02UK8 (SPAdes) (version 2) | ecosystem: Environmental > Aquatic > Non-marine Saline and...
TATGATTAAATCAAAATATTCATCACGAATGAAAACATCTACCCAATAAACAGTAGCAAAACTTACAAAATAAAGACCTTCCTTATTATGGAACTTGTATTTACGACTCACTGATCAAACATACAGGATAGCTACACTACTATCAGTATGAATATCAAAATTATATGTATCCACGTCTCGTATTAATAGTAATAGTAATAGACACGAGCAAAATGCTCGCGCTAGCACTCAATTTTTCATGCTCGGACTAGCAAGGGGTGGGGGGGGCTCTAATTTCTTCCCTTTTATTACTTGCACACCTTCTTTTCTGATAATAGCATTTTACTATGTTTCGGATTCTTTGAAGAAAACTGTACTAAGTAACAGTCTCCAACATTATAATCACCTTCTACACTTTGGTGTCTATCGTAGGTTTTTTGATCAAATTTAAAATCATAAACTATAAAGTCACCTCTACTTTTTATTCTATAAGTTCTTGTAATAGATCCAATCGCACTTTTCTTATTTTCCTCTATATCAATAACTTCTTCTTGATGTGATGAATACAAAAAGTAAAACAGCACAGCAAAAGGGATTATAACAATAGGGATTGCCATCCACTTTGGGAGAACCTTTTTCTTCTTTCTCATTCTTATAACTTATCTTTTACTGCCGTCGCTCCAGTTCCTGACAAGCTGCTACCATAATCAACAGTTGCTTTGGAAGCCTCTTGCGTTACCACGTTTGCTCCAACCGTACTATTTAATGCTTTTGTTGAAGATAATGTACTTTTAGCACTTGTTAAATTATCAGTTGCCAACTTTGGCAAAGTCGCATTTGAACGAACATCACCATTTTGAACGGCTCATGCTCGCGCCAGCGGAGGATAAAGCTTTTAAAATCTCTCAGTATATCTCCCGGGTTGGCCTCCTTTGCTCTGAAAATCAAATGAACATGGCTGGTCATAATACAATAGGCATATATTTCCATGCCTTTGTTTTTTCGGCAAAAATCTAAACTCTGTATGATTAAATCAAAATACTCATCACGTATGAAAACATCTACCCAATAAACAGTAGCAAAACTTACAAAATAAAGACCTTCCTTATTATGGAACTTGTATTTACGACTCACTGATCAAACATACAGGATAGCTACACTACTATCAGTATGAATATCAAAATTATATGTATCCACGTCTCGTATTAATAGTAATAGACACGAGCAAAATGCTCGCGCTAGCACTCAATTTTTCATGCTCGGACTAGCAAGGGTTCTATTGGTTTGTTATGTTGCTGCAAAAACTGGCGCTTCTTTATGTTGCTATTTTGGCTCCCAGCTTTCTCCATCATCCATAAAAGCCACTCTTTCCTGCTTTCCTGAACATTTTCGCTAATGATTTTTTGTACCTCCTTTGAGGTAAAGCTTTTAAAATCTCTCAGTATATCTCCCGGGTTGGCCTCCTTTGCTCTGAAAATCAAATGAACATGGCTGGTCATAATACAGTAGGCATATATTTCCATGCCTTTGTTTTTTCGGCAAAAATCTAAACTCTGTATGATTAAATCAAAATATTCATCACGAATGAAAACATCTACCCAATAAACAGTAGCAAAACTTACAAAATAAAGACCTTCCTTATTATGGAACTTGTATTTACGACTCACTGATCAAACATACAGGATAGCTACACTACTATCAGTATGAATATCAAAATTATATGTATCTAAGTCTCGTATTAATAGTAATAGACACGAGCAAAATGCTCGCGCTAGCACTCATTTTTTTATGCTCGGACTAGCGAGGGAGGCTCATCATTTCTTCTTCATACCGTGTACCAGCTACAAGCTGGCACTAGCGGGGGACACAAGCCACAGACTTGCGCTAGCGGGTAAGCCTCGCAAGAACTCTATTCACAGCGACTATATGATTTGAATAATTTTAGTTTTTTATTAATATCTTCATTCCATTCTTTTTGTTTTGTATCCATAACACCGTGAAACGTCTGCCTATCATAATTGGATTGAGCTAACATAGCTTCATAAAACCATCTATTAATTACCTTTTGATAAATATCATCATCGTTGACTTTTAATGACCTTAAACTATCCATACTCTTTTGCATCTTTCGAGCAAATAATTCTGAAATATCAAAATGAAGTTGTTCGTGAATAAGTAAAGAACTCAAACTATCAGCGCTAAGGCTATAAGCACTAATCCAAGAACTATCCGAAACAAATTTTGATCTAATAAGGTAATTTGGGAGTCCATCGATTGACTCTGATTTTACTTCTATTTGCGTATATGTCAAAGCAGCAAATTCTGAATTATGCTTTTCCAATTTGATATAATCACACCATTTAAGCCTATACCCACTATTCCAGTAGATATTTTGACTCACTCCTTGAAAAAGAATTAACAAAAAAAAACAATACAATAAGTAGATTTTTTTCCTCATTTAACAGTCTTATTATTTTTTAAAAATAAATTTTACTGGCTGATTTACTACTCCTTTCCCTTTTGGCAAATACTCACCATAATATATTCCTAATTGACTCTTATCAACACCTAGTCCCAATAGTGCTTCCATAATTGCTTGCGCTCTAGTTTGCAGCCCTGGAGCATCATTCGCATTTGGCCTAACATGTGACAGGTTTATAAATTGTGGCACAATGGTCAATTTAAGAAACGGGTATTTAATCAATGTATTTGCTATTGGAACAATATACTTACTCATTGCTGAAGGATATATATCTTCAGCTCCACGAATATTAGAAGGGAAAATATTATCATTCCTGTCGGTAACAAGCTTTCCTCCTTCTTGAAAATTAAATGTTCTCGATTTATTATCATTGATGGCACTCAATTCTTCAGGGATAATAAGCTGTTCTTCTAGCTCTTCAAATTTAGTTATTGATTCAATTTCAGAAGTCTTTTCTTGACTCCTTGGAGGATCAGGAAAATATAAAGGGATATCTTTTCCTCTGCGCTTACCTCCATCTGTGCGATAGGTATAATAATCTCTGTTCTTTCCTCTCCCAGTATAACCAGAAGCTTCTCCAGCCTTATTACTGCCTTCCAAGAAGTTCTTAAACCGATTAACATGCGCTCGCAATCTTATAAACCATTTTGGTGCTAATCCAGAAGGGTCGTTAAACGAGATTGGATTATTAAAAGCAAATTGATACGGATTTATCCCTGGCATAAAATCAGCTAATGGATCAATCTGCATAAACCTTCCTAAGGCTGGATCATAACCTCTAAACATCATTTCGTAGTTTCCTGTGGCTTGATCTTGCTCTACTCCATTGAACAAATAGTTGTTTGGGCTACTCGGTCTAAGCGAGTTAAAGGTTAGCCCAAAAGGATAGTAATCATCGGATTGAGTTATTGAACCTAAACTATTGACGGACCTGCTCACGTTCTACACTTGGATAGGGTATTATTTAATTCATTTAGCAAAGACTTTCTTTCAATGATACTGATTAAAATTTGATCTGGATCTGCAATAGTGAGAAATGTGATATTTAGAGGTGACATTTCAAAAACAAATGGTTCCCTAGCTTTTTTTAGGGCTACCGAACTATTTAATGCAACCTTTTTCTTCCCATAAATATTACAAACTAGACTATTACGCTCACTGTCTAGAACTATTTTATTGAAACGTGTAACAAGAACAAAGGCTATCGCAAATATTATACAAACGAATAAAGTGAACATATTTTTTCAGTTATCCAAAGAAAACATTGTCAGAAGAATAAATGAATAGAACAAAGTAAATAATATCCGTCCCATTTGTAATCCTTAAACATAAGTTGCACAAGTTGTTTTACTTAACCTACTTACCTTCTTTATTTTTCCCTTCTTCAGCATAAACAATCCTAACACACGCATATGTGCAAAGAAAACCTAATGTCCTCCAAATGCTCCGACTAGTTTATTTTGCTCCCCTTTTTCAGAGTTAAAACCAGTAAACAGAGTTAAACATCCCACTCAAGTAAGATAGATGTTGCTAATAAAAAGCACAAGCGGATGCTTGCGCTAATTGGAGTTTTGATAGGTAATCTTTCCTTCAAAAGATTGACCCTGTCCAATGCTTGATGATAAAGTATCAATAGAAAATAAAATAAGTCTAGCCATTTGCGATAAAAAAATAAACCTGTTATCAATCCAATAAGTAATATAATTAATTGAATTCTCGCTGACTTGGTCGATTCTGATTCCTTTTTTTCGTCATCTGTTTTTAGTTATAGTTATTAAATTTCATATCTCAGTAATGGACAAGGTTCAATAAAGCGGTTGCTTTGGTCAATTACAAATTGACAACCAATTATAGACTCAAGTTACGCTCCGCTAAACTTAAGCCAGTGAGGGGAGTTTTAGCAGAGGGATTCACTTGAGATTTAGCTTTACAATCTGGAAGTGGCTTATCAAAAATTTGCGTATCTCCACATGATCCCCACGGGTACAAAATGGAACCTTGTTGTTGATCCTTGCGATTATGGATTTTCCTCCGCATCATTATATGAAAAAAAAACATCCAGCTTTACATTTATCCAGCATATTGGAGAAGAATTCTGATCTAAATAGTGGTACGCGGGGACACGAACCATGGCGGAGAACATGTCCTTTTTTTCTAATGATAAGGCACCTATTGGCATGTGCCATATCGGCTTTTTTAAAGAATCCGATGATCGCTCCCTTCAAAAACAGTTATTAATGGAGGTGACTAAACTATCGCGTTTTACCGTCTGGTATCTGGAATATAGCCTTGATTATACATTTTTACTATCTCTTTAATATCGCCATACCGAAACTCCTTATTCAATATCCTCGCGGATAGTTCGATATCATCTTTTACATATTCACTTAGCTGGGCTTTAAAATTCAAACGCATGACCCTAGTCAATTTTTTATTATTGGGGCTTCCAAGGTAATAGGTTTCAATAATTGTAGTGCCTCCATACATTGATTGGCCTCCAGCTGTTACCATATTGTTCTGTCGATTTTGATAATGAACATATAGCGTCATTCTACCGTACACAAGTTCTTTCATAAAAGCATGCATGCCTAGCAAATTTGCTGGTAGCAAGAAGCTGCGGTATATTTTCCGTGTTTTTGAATAGCATTTAATTTTTCGAGGGTTATAAGTTTCCTTCTGACCTAAGTCAGAGATGAAAGTCACTGATCTACAACTTGCAACATCGTTTTTACTCTTTATTAAGCCATAGATGGTATCGTTCTTAAGTGTTACTATATACCCTTCTGAATATCCTCTCTTTTGAGCTTGTAATTGCCCTTGACACATCATTAGGACAGTAAAAATTAGGAATAAAGTTCTTTTCATTATCACTTCGATTATTAGATGTAAAGCCAGATTAAAATAGGTACCCTCAGTTTGAGTAGGCACGCTAATATAAACTAGCCATACGACACTTACAACTGTTAGATGTATGAGTCTTATTCATCTTGCCTGTTACTTACGGCTTGAGCATTGGGTATGCTACATGGAGTAAATGGTTACTTTATTAGTGATTGTAGGTGTTTACTGTCGAGTCTAAAGGACAAATTCATAACATCTATCTGCCCGTTACTTCATCGAAATAAGCGCTTTTTTCCAAAATATATCTAAGGTTTTTTGATTAGCCTCAGCCTCTTCCATTCTATTGAGCATCGAGAGCGCCTCGATTTTTCCGCGTAGCGCTTTTGATCGATTGGTTCTGTTTTCTAGGCTTTTATCATATTGTGCCAGTGCTTCTTCTGCTCTGCCTTTTGTTAGCAACCAATCACCATATTGTTCAAAAGATGGATAAGCAATAAAGGGAGGACCAGAATCATAGCTTTCACCCATCTCTATTGTTGTAGCCGCTATCAAATGCATCTCTACGCTTTTGTCATCATTGCCGAGCATTGATAGTAAAGCCTCCATTTGGTGAACGATTACATTCGCTTTGGAAATACCTTCTGGAGTAGGTGCATATCTTGTTGGTCCCGCACTGCACAGGGCAATACCGTCTTCCCCGACGAGGAGCTGTGCTGCATCTAGTTGGACAAGAAGCTTAGAAATCTCCGTTTCAATACTTGCACCTTCTTTATTGTCAAAGGCAAGTAGAGAGTTAAAAAAGTGTTTTTGAGATTTGGCTTCAAGACCCAACTTTTTCGTGTTGACGTCAACCGGATTGATATCTTCCAACCAACTACCCGTTTCTATTCGATGTTCATTTTGCATCATAATGGTATACGTTTCTGATGCGGTTGAGTCTTTGGCATAATCGATGATTTCTCTGAGTAATACTTCTGCATCATCGTAGTTTCCTTGCTGCAAATAGCCATAGTGCTGCCATGCCAAGGAATGATATCCTCGTGCATTTCCTCCCAATTTTTTGCGCTCAATCCGGTTCAAACTTGCTCGATAAGAGGCCTTATTAGAAGTAACCACTTCATTCCACATGCCTAAGGCCACATAAATGTGAGAAGGCATATGTAGTGCATGAGCCGCATCTGGTGCTACTTTCGCATATTCATTAGCCGCATTGACCGCTTGTATTGCGAAAGTAGGATCATCATTGGAGTGGATCATATAATGTAAGGCACCCGGATGCGTAGGGTTTTCCTTGATAATGCCGGCTGCTACATCGGAGGCTCTTTTCAAATTTTCTTCGCTGTTGTAATCTGCCCATAGCAGACTTAAAGAATAAAAAGCAGCCACTTCCAAATCTTTAGGGTATTTGTCATAGAGTTCGTTCATGTGGGCGGTGTAGTTTTCATTTCTTTCGTTCAGTTCTCCCTCACCAAAAAGAATTTCCATCCCTTCCCAGAATTCTCTTTCAATCCCTTCCTCCGTTTTGGCGATCCTTTCTTCCTTGCTGGCCCCAAGTTTTGCCATCACTTGCTGGCCAGCGGGTACATCCTGTAAGCCCCACAAGGCGCGATAATGACACATGGCTTCTCCCCAATAGGCCATTACTTCTGTTTTATCCGCAGCTTGCGCTGCTAGGAATGCATCTTTACCATCATCGTATTCAAAACTATGAAGTAAGAGCAGACCAGTGTTAAAAGCCTCTCGTGCAGCCGTAGACACGGGAAATTGATCTTTGATAGTTCCAAGTGTGTAGTCTTCGGTTGGTGTCTCTTTTTGCTGGTTGCAACTGAAAAGGATGAAAACCCCTAAAAGGATAAAAACTGTTGATTTGAGCATAATGATGTTGATGATATAACTACAAGCTAAACAAAAAGGAATTGCATTACGAGAGGCATGTAAAAATGCGAACTTCCACACAATGATCAGTCGAATGTACCAGTTATTGCAATGAGTCGTCGACCAGCTCCCCTTCCCGATCGAGTTATTTTGATAGCTTTTTTGTGTTGATGGCTATCACAATGTATTCGAGAGATTTGTCGAGTGGAACACTAAGCACAATCGCTACTTTGGCATCTCCATAATAGGACAATGCTAATCGTATGATCAGGACTTCTTACCGTATTTAACACTTAGAGCAACATTGCAATGCCCATAAAAGGTAATCGGATATTTCTATCGTTAGAATAGCATAAATATGCTTTAGTGCTGAAATACACGCCAATACTGTAGGTTTAGCCTCGCTGAAATAAGCGTATTATTGCTCATTTTCGATCCCGGGATGACAACCTCCAATGCCCCCAAAATCATTCAAATAATTCTATTTCGAAGATAAGCGTTGAATTTGGAGGAATAACGCGTCCTGAACCTCTACTTCCATACCCTAAGTCAGCTGGTATTTTAAGAAGCACTTTTGTCCCTTTTTTCATCTTTGAAACACCCTCGTCCCATCCTTTGATGACGCGACCTTGACCCAAGGCAAATTTGAAAGGAGTCCCCCTGTCGACCGAACTGTCAAACTTGGTTCCATCTAAAAGCCAACCCGTATAGTGAACGGTTACCTCTTTACCTTTTTCCGGTAAGTCTCCTGTTCCCGCTTTTAAAATTTTAATTCCCAAACCTGACGGCTGATCCTCAAATCCTATTTTTCTACTTTCGACTTCCCATGTCTTCAAGGCTGCCTGAATAAACAGCATATCCACAGCAGAAATCTTCAATTTTCTATTTGTTGCAATCTCTACCAGTCCCTCCGTATCCGAGATACTTTTTAAAGGAATTGTTTTGACTTTTTTACCGACTTTAAGTCTAAAAGTAGTTTCTCCGTCCATGAACATGGCGCAGTGTTCATGGAATATTTCGTCTTTAAAACAATAGTCAGATAACATGTCAGGGCTACATTCCACACATCTTGACTGAGCGCTTACAAAGCCAGAAAAGAATACTATCACCAGAACTACTAACGCACGTACTTTCATAAATCGATTTTATTAACTCCAAAAGTAAAAAAGATGAGATAAATATCTGCGCTTATCTGATCCAAGTATTTACTTATGACTTTGCCGGATTGGATTGATGCTCTCCCAAGATTAGCGAATCACAGACTATTCGGGAAGAATTGGAAATTCGAACGGAAGTTGAATGGTCCCTTCAAAAACCTCTAACAAAACATCATACGGTCAAACCTAAAGCTTATATGCGGTCATTTGCATTGTTGTATGAACCTGTCTATTCCATTAAGATGATTAAATTCTTACTGAAATCTCTTTGCCTGACGAAAGAATTTTCCACCAACTATGAATATGCCGGCCAAAAATTCACAGACTGCAGTAAAAGAGCAGTCCATATTACCACTTAAGCGCAGTTTTATCAAGGTTAAAACATAAATGACATAAAATATTCGCCTTCGATCTGTTCTGGTGCTGTTGGACTCGGTCTTCCTCTGATAACAGTTGCGCTGAAATCTCCCCCTAACCAAATATGATTTCCTGTATCTCCTGTTGATCTATAGAATTCGTTTACATTGAAAAAGGAATCTTTTGACTGTTCGGCGTATGAACTGCCGTAACCATTGCCTCCCCCATCTAGACTGTCTTTCTTAAGAATGATAACGGTGAATCCTGTCTGGTTTATTATAAACTCTCCAAGATCATTACTTCCATATTGTGCTAGACTTTGATCAGGACTGATGACTCTTTTGATTCGATCTGTACGATCGTCGAGACCGTAAGAATATTGTATTATGTAATCATATAATGAAGAATCACTATCTAACCTTGCGGCATATTCATAGAGCTTGCCATCTACTCTTGCTGAATACCCTGACCCAGCCCTAAAATAATCTTGACCTTCTTCCGTATAAGATGTGGTGTCTCCGGCGTTTATACGGATAAATGCTAATCGTGAACTGGGTTTTACAGGAAGATCATTATAGCTGAACCTTGTTTTCTCCTCTTCCTCACAAGACCAGAACGATAAGGTAAGGAGCAAAAACAAAGTACAGTTGATCGATGAAGAATGTAGAACATGCTCATAATTGTCGCTTTAAATTTGATTCACAAATAAAGGTAAGCAACTCATCTTTATGACAAAATAATATGTCGTTAATGAATGTTAATCAACATGACAAAAAACGTTAAAGTAGGTTTAATTCGTAATTAAACATTAGGATATAACCCCACACAAAATCTGTAAAATAAAAGTATCTTTCATTATATCTTTATGTGTGTGCAACCTTTTTCAATATTATAAATAATCGTTTAGAGACACCAAAAATTCAAAAAAACGATTCGTTTAAACCTTTTTTTGGCTTCTTCGATTGGAGGCACTTATAAAAAATCAACAAATACAAAGAGTTAATTATTGCCATATGGAGGGATCTTCCAGACAAAGTATTAGTAACTTTTTATGGCTTCTAAGCTATTATCCGAATAACTCACTTGATTAGCACTTGTAGTCGTTATCAAGGAAAATGATCCTGATCCTATTTTTCGTTCAATCTTAAACCCTGATTCATTGTCTGACCTATCAGACCAAGACAGGCTAATTTGGTCAACAGAAACAGCGGTCGCTGATAGGTTTGAAGGAGGAACCAGTGCTGTAGCAGTTTACAGAGTTGGTGCGGGAGTTACTGTGGGTTGTGGCAAGTCTGAGTCTCCATTGCCACAACTCGTGGCTGCAAGAATGACAAGTAGTACCGCACAAAATTTCAGTGAATTGAAGGTTTTATTGATATCGTTTATTAGCATAACTCTTATGACTTATCTACGGCAAGCTATTAGATAAAAATTCCTTTTGTGTACAATAGTGTACACAGGAGCACTATATATAATATTTTAAATACAATAGTACCTACCAAAGAGCATTGAAATTTACTGAGAAGTGATGGCGACACATTGCTGGTATTTTCGCTTAAAAAACCTTTAGATGAAAAAAAATAAACCTTTATAACCAAGCCGAGCAGTCATTCGATAAGCCTCGAAAGAGGAAGGTGTCAAGCAGATTTTTTAGTCTTACGTGCTAGAAAAAGCGAACCCTTCGTCCTAAATCCATTCCTTCCATCAGGTCCATGAATAGAAAAAGTAAGTGAAAATAAGAACGCATACAGAAAGTATAACTTTGGCTATACTAAGGGAATACTTGAAAGAATAGACCTCCAATAAGACGGGCATAAGTGTGTACTTATGCCCGTTGAGAATCAATCTTTAATATTCCAATTCGTGGCTTTCAGTATCTTATGAAAAATTTCTGTGTTTTCATACACACCAGAAAATGCTTCCGCTCCTGGGCCATAAGCAAACACAGGGATTAATGTTGCGGAATGCCCCCCGGTAGAAAAAGTTCCCGTTATCTCATTGTAATCGCTGTATGAATTGCCATCATCCTTTTTTTTGCGCGTTGACGCCAAGGTAAATCCTCCTGTCTCATGATCGGCGGTCACAATGACCAAAGTGTTGCCATCTTTATCTGCAAAATCCAGCGCTTTTCCGATAGCATCATCAAAATCAATAAGCTCTGATATGAGGTAATCAGCATCATTTTCATGACCACCCCAATCTATTTGTGAGCCTTCGACCATCATGAAAAAATTGGGATTTTCTACCTCCTTATTCAGGAATTGAATACCTAACTCGGTGGCTTTCGGCAAAAAATCACCACGACCTTTGGCCACAGGATCCATATGGTTTTTTGCTAATAAATAAGCCATTTTCGGATACTGCTTTATCCCAGAAAAGTCACCAAGCGCAGTAGTATCTATCCCAAATCCTTTTGCCTTCAATACCGCTAATAAGTTTTTTTCATCATTTCTTCTATTAAAATACATCCTTCCTCCTCCTGCAAAAAAATCAATATCAGAACCAACCATATCAGTGGCGATATCTTCATAAAGCGCCCGATTAATAACATGCGCATAGAAGCTTGCCGGAGTAGCATGCTGTATAGATGAGGTGGAAATTACGCCTGTTTTGATATTTTGAGATGACACAATTTCAACCAAGGTTTTAACTTCCGTAGAATCATCGTCAACACCGATGGCCCCATTATAGGTCTTTACGCCTGATGCAAAAGCTGTAGCACCTGCAGCAGAGTCGGTGATTTTTTCTCTTGCCGAAGACGTCTTAATAAGTCCTATATGTTTAAACCGTGCATAATTCGGGGTAGTTTTTTTGAAATAAAATGCTGACGATACTTGCGACAGACCTGTACCATCGCCAATTAAAAGAATAACATTTTTGGCCCTTACAGGCACTTCTTTTTGGGCAACTGTTGGTTTGCAGGAGATTAATGCGACGAGTAGGATTAAATATATGCTGTTTTTATAAGCCATAAGTTTGTGTTTAATGGAAATAGACTATTCCGCTAATATCTGTAAGCTAGACTATTTAAATCCGTATAAAATTATCTGATCCCACGAGCATTTGCAAATAGACCAGTAAGCGGATTTAGGCTAAATACTTTTTTATTCTTCTGAAATTCCCGTCTTTTCATGTTCCATATCAGATTGAGCGCCTCTCCCAAGGCCTTTGACACACAGAGCTTTCGCTCAACCCAACAAGCCCACTCACAGAAATCTGGAACCTAGCAGAATGACAAGAGGCGTGGTTTGAAGATAGGGAGCTAACAGGAATTAGGAATGTCTACTCTTCAACAGGCGCGGCGTGACATTTCTTGATTTCCACATTAAAATCAGAAGTTGGCATACCAAATTCCCAGAGTTGTCCTACTCAGCCCGTCGAAGTATTACCACTCTTGAAGGGGAGATATTTGCGTGCTTGCGGGAATATGAAAATGAATTGGTCTCTGATATAAGTGGCGGTTCTTGAGCACAAGAACCAAGGTGAAGATATATCCAAAATTTGTTTTTTGCAAAAAACGGCAAGAAGATAGTCATATAAATAAAATTGATCTTTTTGGTAAGGCGTCATACTCCACTTGATGGAGTATCAAATAAGAAAATGAGTTTTGACAGCAGCTGGGTAAGTCTGCTGATCATTTGGTCTTATTTGAAAATTTAGTGGCTCAGAATTGCTAGACGACAAGAGCCTCCGCTCCAGCTCAAGATTGTCGGTAATAACACCAACAATGGCGAGAAGGGATTTCTCCCTTGGTTCGAAATGACGTTTCCATAGCCAATCATATTTTCATTGATGATCACGAAATCCCCATTGGGCAAACTTATAAGAATAGGGTAAGTTGATTGGTAGCTGATACAATCAGCTGCCATTTCATCAAAAACCCTCTGGTATTACAATCCCGTATCTATGGTCAACGTCATTTTAGCGCCCTCCTGATTTGAAAGCGTCAATTCTCCGCATATTGATCCTGCTAAGACCTTCATGATATTTATTCCGGATGAGTCAAATTTCTTCTCTTGTTTGAGAGTTGAGGTTTCATAACCAACCCCATTGTCATTGTAGACGAATTGAATTTTTTCTGCCTCTTTTGAAATCACGATATTGATTTTCTTTTGCACTGGATCATTAGTAAACCCATGTTTTACACTATTATTCACACATTCAATAAAAATCAATCCAATTGGAATAAGCATACTTATCTCTCCGCTTATTTCCTCTGACATTATTTTATATTCAATGTTTTGACTTTCAAGTGTTGGGCTAATAACGCCTTGGATGTAGTAATTAAAATCTAACCTATCAAATCTATCAGAGGTATAAATGCGCTCATGAGCAGCGGCGATCGTTCGAATAATATCATTGATTTCACTTAGTGCTAATTTGTTGTTCTTATTTTTGAGTTGTGCAAAGCTCAGAATTAGTTGGAGGTTGTTTTTGACTCTATGATGCACTTTAGCTAATAAGGAGAGTGTAAATTAAAGTCTGTCTAAATAATTTTTAACGATTAATTTAGACATAACATGGAACAATTAGAATTAGAGGAATTGCAGCGTAAAGCACTTGAGCAATTCAAAACTGGTAAATCGCTTT
>Ga0208646_1001196_pt1 | contig 13219 bp, 9 predicted proteins | sample AntAceMetag02UK8_FD_184762 | JGI IMG/M metagenome (GOLD analysis project Ga0208646, IMG submission 184762) | Saline lake microbial communities from Ace Lake, Antarctica - Antarctic Ace Lake Metagenome 02UK8 (SPAdes) (version 2) | ecosystem: Environmental > Aquatic > Non-marine Saline and Alkaline...
AATTAGTGACTTCATGCGTTCACGTAATCGAGCGCACTGACCACAAAAAGACGGCTGCGACTATTGCACCCTGAAGGGGCACCAGAAGCAGACAGCCGTCAAACAAGTGCAACGCCCCCTTGCCATCAAGCAATGCGGTCTCTGAGGCGGTATCTGCACGGACACAGGCGCAGCCCAATGCGGCTCACACTGCGGTCGCGCACATGCAGGAAGGTGGGTTTGTGAACTCCACCCACGTGTTGTAGACACGGTTTATTTGGCTTGAGCCGCGTTGTGGTGAAATTCTGACTCGTATCGCAGTGGGTGTTGTTCGCGCGAGTAGTGAAAGCCATTTTTAGGGTATCGGTGACGTGTTCATCCCGCACCGCGCATAGGTACGCGACGCTGGCACCGCACGGCAAATACGAGACGAGCTTACGCAAACGAAGTAAGTCTGCCCTCTCAGCAACGGATAACGGCGCCAACTCTGTTTCGCATCCATGTTTGCATCCGGCTCGCTCATCACGAACCCAGCGGCATAAAGAAAGTTCACTCACGGTGATCCCACGAGGAACCTAGCCACAGGTCGGCCCAGCTTATTTTGGTCCTACAGCCTTCGGATACTGCTCTCGTGAGAGCCACTTACGGAATAAATCATTCTTGTTGAAGGTGAGAGATGAGTTACACCACTTGGCGAGATACTTGGGATGCAAATACGCCGCCAAGCGCCATTAACTCGGCATACGTTCCACGCTCGACCGCGACACCCTTGTCGATCACGATGATGGTGTCCGCAGAACGGATGGTGGAGAGTCGGTGGGCGATCACAATTCGAGTTGCCTTCAGGTCGCTCATTGCCTTCGTCACAATTGCCTGGCTCTCGTTGTCCAGAGCACTCGTGGCTTCATCTAAAATTATGATCGCGGGCTTGTTTACAATCGCGCGGGCAAGCAGGATGCGTTGCGCTTGTCCTCCTGAGATATTGGAAGGGTCTACCATTGTTTGCATGCCCATGGGCATTGCACGAATGTCGTCGGCAATAGCTGCACCTTCGGCTGCAGCCCAAGCAGAGTCAATGTCTTGGGAAACAGAACCGATAATGTTCTTAAGAATACTGCCGTGAAGAATAGAACCCTCTTGAACTACGACGCCCATCTGGCGTCGGACCAAACTGAGATCTAAGTCTTGGAGATCTCGTCCGCCGAAGAGAACCTGACCATCTTCGGGAGTTTCAAACCCAAGGAGTAACCGCGTCACTGTAGATTTTCCAGCTCCTGATGGTCCGACCAGTGCCACCATCGAGCCAGGCGCAACGGTGAAACTCAAGCCTTGCAAAATCAGCGGGCTATCTTCGGCATATCGAAACTTCACATTTCGAAGTTCAATTTTGCCGGTAAGTCTTCCTGGATCTTGACGATCTCCCGCACTCTCTGGAAGTGACTCCATAATGGGGGAAAGTAAATTGAGTGTTGGTCCTACATTGGCTAGCGGAGAGATCAAGCTTGAAAGCCCTGCGATGCCAGCGAAAGCTAGGCCGTAAGAACTGGTGAAAGCGATGAAGGTCGCTGCAGTAACCGGGGGCGACCCTTCCCAACTTCGTAGAATCGCGAGGTAGAAGAGTGCAGTTGCGCCAGATGATGCAAATGCAAACCACGCACTAATACGACCAATCACCAGAGTTTGACGAGCTTGTGCAAGAGCCTGCCTGCGAGCGATTTCTAGGTAATTTGCTTCGGCCCGGGATTCTGCGTTCGCAATTCGGATTTTCATGACGCCGCTGAGCATCTGCACAACCCAGCCGTTCGCCTCTCTGGTAGCAACGAGGCTCTCGGTTGCTTGTCGAGAGACCGCTCGAACTCCCAGAAAGAGCACGAGAACAGTGAGTAACAAGAAGCTCAGCCCAATAATGCCCAGTCGTACGTCGTAATTGAACATTAAGAACAGGTTGACCAAACCGAAGGTTGCAGCAAGGACAGCACTGACCACCTGCGAGCTCACGAGTGTTTGTAACGTGTCGGCGGCAAGCACACGCACGGTCAGATCACCACTGTTGAATCGGCGGAAGAAACCTGCCGGCATGGAGAGAACTCTGTCCCAGAATGCGGACTGCATGCGAATGGTTGATCGTTGCGAGATCAACGACACCGTGAAATTTTGGACAAGAGTGAAAACGAAAACCATCCCAGCGGCAGCCGCAAGTGCTACGCCAACCTGGATGAGAACCATCGAATTATTGGCGGGAATCAAAGAGCCAACGACTAAGTTGGTGAGCACGGGCGTCAGCAAACCAAGCAAGGCAACACCCAGGGCCATCAGTGCGGCAAAAAGCCACAGGCGCGATGTGCCATTCATTCCCAACCGAATCACATCTCGCAATGACACGGCCCGCTGTAAAGGAAGTGGAGCATAAAACTCAAATGCCGCTGGCGCGATGGCGGCAATGGCAGCTGTGTCGAGCGAAATGGGTTGTGGGTCATCGGCACGCTGATACATGTACCCACGTGAGCCCCTGATCAGCGCGACTGGCCCGCCCTTGCCGCCGTTGAAAGGCGCTATGACTCCGAGGAACGAACTTGACCCAGACTTAAACCAGCCTTCTTGAAGTGTGACCGGTCGGTAACGCACCGATGATTTGTGACAAATAAGTTGTAATGGGTCTTCGGCTGAGCGGATTTCCGAGGCCTTGGGTGGATCGATAGTGAATCCTTCTGCAGCTCCAACAACACGAAGCACCTTCACCAATGGGAGATCTTGGAGACCATCCGTCTCGTCCTCAAGAGTCTCCGACGTGAAACCCAGTCGCGAAAGCGCGGAGTTGTACATCGAGTTGGAAAGCGACATCGAGGTGACTGCACCGCTTGCCCACTCAGTGGCCTGCGCTGCTTGGGCGCTGAGTATTGCGGCAGAGATGCTCGAACTGAGGTTTTCAACAGAATCAGTTGCCAACTCTGCGTTCGGATCTCTTAGCCCAACGCGGACAGCCACGGCGAACGCCGACAGTGCTGCTGAATCCACTGAAACAGAGTCCGCACTGGCAAGTGTGCACCCTTGGCGGCCCACTGCAAGCAGATTTAGTGGTGCGGCGGCGGCGATGATGATTCCACAAGCCTCGACGGATGCGACAGGAAAGCGCACTCCATCGTCAGACACCACAAAGACATCAGCTATGCCAGAAACGACTTGCAAGGGCGAATCACCCGGTTGCAACTGAACGTTTTTCGAATCGATTTCTTGCGTATCAGGTACCGACATCTCCGCCTTCTCCAGCCGATTGAACCATCTGCGAATAAGGGCCTTTGTTAGCCATGAGGACTTCCTGCGTACCGCGTTCTAATTCAATGCCGCCACGGCCAAGAACGATGATTACATCGGCATCACGGATTGTGCTCAGCCGGTGAGCAATAATGAGGCACGCGATACCTCGGCGCCGAAGAGCTTCGTCAACGAGTTTCTCAGTTACATCATCGAGTGCGCTTGTCGCCTCATCCAAAATGATGGCTCTGGGATTCAGAACTAGTGCGCGTGCAATCTCTAGGCGCTGGCACTGGCCACCGCTAAAGTTTCGCCCATTTTCTTCCAGGAGACAGTCAATACCGTTCTCGCGTGAAAGGACATCGTCAAGAATCTGTGCATCCGACAAGGCTTGACGGATATCTTCTTCTGGAATGGTGTTGTCCCATAGCGTCACGTTTTGTCTCACCGTGCCCTCGAAAAGCACGATACTTTGGTCGACCTTGCTTAATGACCGCTCCAAAACCCCAACGGGGTAGTCGGTCATCGGTTTGCCGTCGTACAGAACTTCTCCCGAGCGTGCTTCGTGAAGCCCGGCAACCAAGTTTCCAATGGTGCTTTTTCCTGCGCCCGAACCGCCAACCAGGGCAACTCGCTTCCCCGGAAGCAAATCTAGGCTGAAGTTTTCGAGCACGAGAGGTGCTTGGTCGCCGTAACCGAAGGATGCATTTACGACTGAAATGTGTCCGGTCAGCTGAGCTACCCCGTCACCAGATTCAATCACCGGTCGATCAAAACGAATGCTTTCCTTGTTTGCCATTACATCGTCAAGGGCTTGTAAGCTCGAGGTGACTACAGAGAGTTGACTGCCCGTGCTCATCAACGTTTGAATCGGCGAGTTCAGGTTCGCGGCCAGCGCCTGGACGGCCAGCAGGCCGCCAACAGTGAAAGACCCTGCAATGATTAATGAACCACCGAGAACTAGAATCGTTGCACTGGTGAGAGCGAACAAGAAAACAGGAAGCGCTACAAGGAAAGCTGAACTTTTCACGAGCGCTGCAGATGCCGAAATGTAATCTGCCTGTTGGCCGGTCAAGGACTTGAAGACATCGTCTTCCATGCCTGTGGCTTTGATTGTTTCGATACCTTGGATCGAAGAAGTCGTAGTTCCCCGGAGTTGATTTTGCCGGCGAATAACCCGGCTCTGAATATTGGTTCGCTTAGTCATAACAAGTTTGAGCGCAACGACGTTGGCCATCGAGAGAATTATGACCGCCAAGCCAATCCAGATGTTGTAATAAAGCAGCAGCGCTGCGTACCCCACCGCGCCTAAGAGTGCGATCCCAGCACTGGCCATTTGTGTTGCCAGCAAGGAAGCTATAGAAGCGTTGTACCCAATTCGCTGGCTGAGGTCTCCGGCTGAGCGCTCCAAGTAAAACATGAGCGGAAGGCGCAATAACCGATCGATAAAAGACGCGTTACCCACGAGGGTGAGTTTGGCTTGGATTCGACTAATAACGCCGTACTCCAACAAAGTCAGCCCTGCGCGCACCAACCCAATCGCTAAAAGTGCAGTTGCCAAAGTGGGCAACAATGCCTCAGAGCCTTGGGTGAGTACCCCGTTGATGAAGAGAGAGGAGATGGGCGCCAAAATGAGTCCGAGGAGCATTGCGAGCACGCCGGCAAAAATCGCGAATCGCACACCGGAGACGCTATTTTTCAGCCGGGCCCATAAATCAGGCGTGGCCTTGTACTTATGCCCACCTGTCGTAAACGTGCTTCCCTTGGAAAATGAAATCGCGGCGCCCGAATAACCAGCTTCGAAGTCGTCAGAATTCATGACATATTGGCCGCGGGCCGGATCATTGACATAGAACTTGCCGTCATGGACTCCCTCGAGAACCATGAAGTGAGATCGATGCCACCAGATGATTGCTGGTACTGAAATGTTGTCCAAGTCAACTGCAGTGCCGCGCACTGCTTCGAATTCCAAACCGTACTTGCTACCTGCAGTGACGATAGCGACTGCATTCGACCCATCGCGCGTAACACCGCAATCATTTCGAAGGGTGTCCAATGGCTCCCAGCGGTCAAAATGGGCGAGGACCATTCCTAAACTTGCCGCACCACATTCCACCGCAGCCTGTTGCAAAATGGTGGGAACTTCCACTCGTCTTGGATGTGACGAAATCTCGCGTAACGACTTCTGTGGTGCTGGAGCCACTGGCTCACTAATCGTCATTAGGCTGAGCCAAAGAGGAGCTCAATCGGATGCATGGTGCCGTAGTTGTTGGTGATTTGTACCACTTCCCCAGCCTGAATGCGATTTTTTCCACCCGCGGTAGTGTTGCGTTCAAGTTGGACAATGACGCGATAGGGGGATCCGCCCGCCTCGGTCGACCATTCTTGCGCAATAGAGGGTGATCCTGACTGCAAAGCCATGGAATCAAGTGTTGAGGGCGTCTTGCTGACACTTAAGATCGTGGCCGTAGCTTGCGACGAAATTCCACTGGCCACATCTACCACTGAAACCTCAACCGCCTGGTTTACGTCGAAGAAAATTGCATCAGACAATGGCAAGAATGCGACAACAATGACGCCCTGTGCAGGATCCGGTGCGATGTTTAGCGTGTAAAGCTGGTCACCAGCACTTACTCCCTGACCGTTGAGGAAACTTACCGAGCTCAACTGCCCATCAGCGGAAGCAAGAATTGGCGTGGTCATGCCGTCGCTGAAAGATGTCACCGTTGCGATTGTGTCCCCCTTTTTTACAGCGCTTCCAATATTTCCTGGGCCTTGAACAACACCGTCAACGGGGGAAGTCACTACATCGGAGTACAACCATTTGGATACGACCCCTTGGCCTGACACCTGTTTTGGCAAATTGGCCAAGCACGCCCAAATGCCGACCAGTATGACTGCGACGGCAATGGCTATCAGTGCCCACCAACCACGCGGTTTCGTCGTTTCAATGACTTGGTCAAGGCTTTCCGGTGAAAGCCCTTGAGGGGTTTTCGGCGCAGCCGCGGGTGCTGGAACTACAGGTGGGGCTGCTGGGTTGCTCATGAAGGGTTCTCCGTTTTCTCACCGCGGACCCAAAAGGGTACTTGGACGGAGTATGTAGCAAAAGCCCTTGAGGCGCATCCAAAAAAATATAAGTTTGAGTAGTTTCCCTCAAAGTTCGCTTGGGGTTCAACCTATTCGCTTGCATTCTAAGAAATATTATGAAAGCGTCACGTTTACAAAGACGGTATTAGATATAGCGTCAATAGGTGAAGAGAAAAGAGTAATCATGAGTGCAACATTCGCAGAAACCGCTAAGGCAATTTCGGAAAATCCAGCAGTGGCAGCACAGCTGCAGACAGTAACAACCCCCGAGGCACGCCAAGAGATCCTCAAGGCCGCTGGCATTGCTGTCCCCACCCACGCCGATGTCAATGCACACATGGCATCACTGAGCGATGTCTCTGGTGCAGGGGATACTACCAGCGCGGCCGTTATAGCAGCAGTAAGTGTTGCTGCTGCTTCATGCTGACGACATTTGAATAAGCGGTGGCACCTATTTTTGGCGCTACAGCGCTGCTTGTTGGTGTGGGGCCGGAGTTATCTCGCGTGAAGTTGCTTTGTGTGGGTGAACTCGGCCTCGCACTTGCCCCCGCCGTAAGGTGGCAAGCCAATGAAGCTCACCTGTCCAGACTCGCCGAATGGACGGCAATTGGGGGGTGCCCCCAAAAAAGTGGTAGCACAGCTGCACTCACTTGATCTTGGGCGCGTCTAACACGTCTGCATTCAAGCGGCACCGAGGAAATAGACAGGACTTTCGTGAATCGACTCGACTGGTCAGGGGTGGTATCCCCACACGATCCTCCGCTGCCTGACGCGATCAACACTGAGTCGGGTTTGCGTACGCGTAACGTGGACGAGTTACGGTCCTTCTTGACCCCGTACCTGAGTGACTACGGTATTACCCGGGTTGCCCACCTCACAGGATTCGACCGCGTTGGTTTACCTGTGCATATGGCAGTTAAACCTCAGGGGAAAACACTTTCGAGTGGGAGTGGAAAAGGGTCGCTTCCGAACGCCAGTTGGGTGAGCGCAGTAATGGAGTGCGCTGAGCAGGCCGTGTGGGAAAATATTTCAATCGAGAGTATCAACACCTCTGAAAACACTATGCGGCGTTTGGGTGTGAATGTTGTGGAAGGGAACTCCCTCCCGCTCATGGAGGGCGAGTTGTTGTCAGAAGATTTACCCATTGGGTGGGTTGCGGGCTGGGACATAGTCAGTGGTGAAGAAATTTATGTACCCGAAGCACTTGTGACCGTGGCCGGAGGCTGGCAACGAACCCATCAACTTCACGTTTCCGGTTCAAACGGTTTGGCAAGTGGAGCCCATGTTCTTGAAGCTGTGCTGTCAGGACTTCAAGAAGTTATCGAAAGGGACGGCGTAACCCTCAACACTGAAGTGATCCCTGCGCCGCACCAGGACGCCATGCAATTACTGGAGGAAGCTGCGCCTTCTGTTGCTGAGAGAGTCCAGCAGTCAGGTTTGCGAATGGAAGTAGCAGACTGCACCACAGACGTTGGCGTTCCGACGCTCACGGCTTACCTCTTCGATGATTTATATCCAACGGGGACTTATAAAGGAGCAGGAGCAGCAACGAGTTACTCCACCGCACTGGTGCGGGCAGTGACAGAGGCTGCACAGGCCCGCTGCCTGATTGTCGCTGGGGCACGCGATGACATATTTGAAATGTCACGTGCTTCTAGCTTGGGCTCCAACTCAACGCCGAAATCTGCGGGTGCGCCACCCATCCCACAAAGAGAAATTTTTCATAATGATTTCAATGCGGGTGTTACCTCAGTGCTGGCAGCTATTGAATGGATGATCGCCAAACTTCAAGAAGCTGGGTTTAACCGAGTCATCGTTATCCGCCACTCTGCTCCCGGGGATCCTGTTCAGGTCGTTCGGGTTATCGTTCCTGGGGCGGAAGGCTACCCGTTTGCCCATGCCAAGACTGGTGCCCGTGCAGATGCGTGGCGCGCTTCCCAGAAAGTTCAAAAGGTGGTGTCATCATGACAATTGGACCAGATGTGATCTTCGTGGGGCCATCAATGCCAATCGAAGAAGCGAGGCTAATTCTTCCCGATGCAATTTACCTTCCCCCCGCAGGCATGGGAGATGTTTTGGGGGCGGCGAATCATTACTGTCCACACTCCATCGGCCTGATCGACGGAACCTTTCTCTCAAACATGTCTGTTTTCCACAAGGAAATTCTCTACGCAATAGACGGTGGCGCTTGGCTACTTGGATCCAGCAGCATGGGCGCACTTCGGGCCGCAGAGTGTGATGACTACGGAATGATCGGCGTCGGAGAAATTTATCGAAAACTCGTATCGGGCGAAATTGAAGATGATGACGAAGTTGCGCTTACGCATGGTGATGCAGAATCGTGTTTCAGGCCACTCTCCGATGCATTCGTCACAATTCGCGCGACTATCGAGGGTGCCGTAAACGAGGGGCTTCTCACTCCCGAGGAGGCCGCGCAACTACTCCAGCTGCAAAAACAAAGGTGGTTTCCAGAAAGAAGACTAAGTTCGGTTCCCGAGGATGCTCGTAGTTTGGGCATCGATGAAACTCGTATCGCCCTGATTAAAGACTGCATGCGTTTTCGTGCGATTGATCCAAAAAAGCAGGATGCGCATGAATTACTAATGGCCATCAAGCAACTTCCGCCTGGTCAAGTCCCCCCTTTTGATCGCCCAAATACCGTGAGGTCTGGTGTTTTTGCCGCAACACTTGCCCGCGATGTTGTGGTTGAAACATCTGATGGGGGGGGCGTTACCCTGGACCGAATTCGCCGGTACGCAGCAATCTGTGAACCAGACTTCATCGATGTAATGCGGGCAGCCAGGCGCACCATGGCACTTACCTGGCTTTCCTCCGTCATGGGGGGTGGCCCAACGGCGGAAGAATTTGCGGAGGGCCGGCGATCAATCGCCGAGAGATTAGGAATCCCCGACGATGAACTCGAGGATGTCTTTCGGAAAAATGATCTCGATAACCAGGGAACGCATATCCTGATCTCCACTGAAGCCTTAATGGTGCGAATAGAAAATAGTTGGCTAGGTCGATCTCGCATGGGAATGATCACCGAACAGTTCAACAATGAACTTCGCCTGCGTGGTAGATATGAAGCGGTCAAAGCTGCAGCAGTACTCCAATATTCGGCTGCGAACACGGTGATTTTTGAGCCCGAACCATCGATACAGGATATTTTCTATACTCATGCGGCTTTGTCAGGTTGGGATATTCCTACCAATCTCCATGAATATATCGAACACAACGAGCTTGGATCAGTCCGTGAGTTAGGAATCGCGATGTCGATTTCAGTGAAAGCTCACCACGCCCTCTTTGGTACCGGAGTCCTGCAGTCGCCTGATTCACCGGACCTAGTGATTGAAGATGACAACCCGATGATGAGCCGCGGCCGTTAAATGCCTGCTCCGCAACCTCCTGTTTCTTGGTTGGAATCCCCCGCACCTCAGAAATCACCGATAGCCCAGTGGAAACGCAGCCATACTTCACTGACGTTGGGATTGCCAGAGTTGGGGAGCATCCGAGTCAGCGCTGACGGCATTGAGGTTCTTGCAGAGAGTGAAATCAACGCAGAGGCGACCTACACAAGGCTCGGCGAGTGGGCACGAGCTCAGTGGTTTATCCGACACGGATTCATGGTGCTTCGAGGTGCTGCGATTGCACGAGACGGCCAAGTTGTCATTTTGTCAGGGACTCCACGTTGTGGCGCCTCAGTACTGGCCTACGTGATGAGCCGCAACGGCTGGGGCCTGATTAGCGATGGCCTCACTGTGATCGACACGCAGGGAAATGCCTTAGCAACTTCCCCGCAGGTCACCATTGACGTGGACGCCGGGCAAGCGTTACCCCCAGAGGTGAAACGGACATACCCGCCGAGCGGGCGCGAAAGAATGGTGCTCGAAGCTACTGGACATGGTGACGCTGCTGTAAGTGCGTTCGTACTACTGAGGGTCCGTGCAGGATTGACCCGGCTTGTTTTTGATGAAATAGCAGATCAAGAAAAAGCTCGAGACGCAGTTTCACAATTGACAATTCACGGGCAAATCCCCGGGACTTCAGCGGGATTCTCTTTACCTGACGGGCACACCTGGCGGCTCACTCGACCGGTCACATCCAACCCGCAGATGCAAGAAGAATTCACTCCACTCGCAATCGCTCGGCTGCTTTCTGCATCATTTGCTGGAGAAACCCATTCACAAGAAGTGGCGCTATGAAAAGTAACACGGCGTGGCTCGCTTCGTTTCCGAAATCTGGCAACACTTGGATTCGGGCACTGCTCAATGCCCTTGAGTCCGATAGTTTCCCCAACTTAAATTCCTTGGACGGCGGTCGCAACCGCGCTCACGATGCTGTCAATCCGTCTTTAGGACTTTCGTTGAGTGAACTCAGTGAGGCAGAGGCAATAGCCGTGATGCGTATGTCTTGGTCCGTGGATTCCAACTTAGCCACTTCGTACACCCGGCGGAAGACCCATCAGCCGTACACCTTTGCCGCCGATGGGTTTCCTGCGCGCTGGCAACCTGAAGGGGCTCGTGCGGTGTACATCCTGCGAGATCCACGAGCAATTGCGGTGAGTTGGGCGCACCATAAGGGAACTACGAATGAAGATTCCGTGAGATCCATGGCGAGGGCAGACGCCCTTGTCGTGCGATTGGGTCATGAAGCGCACGGAGGCTACGACTGGGTCACTTGGTCTGAACATGTGGAAGGGTGGACTTCTCAAACAGATATTCCCACTCTTGTGCTGACTTATGAAAACTTGGTCGCCGAAACGGTTGGCTGTTTGAGGCAAATTGCTGAATGGCTTGACATCCCATATACCGAAGAAAAACTTGCACGCGCGGTTGAACATTGCTCATTTCATAATCTTGCAGCCATGGAAATAGTGGAAGGATTCTCGGAAGCAGCTTCGGTCGAACGAGTTTTCTTTCGAAAAGGCCAGATTAACGCCTGGCGCACCGAACTTTCGCCAGATTTGATAGCCCAAATCGAATCTGATCACGCAATAATCATGAAGAGATTTGGTTACCTGCCATTTAACAGTTAGCCGCGAGTTCGCTCAGCGAAGAGCGAGAACATCGAACCCCAAAGTTGTTCCATCATCGCGATGCTTTCAACATCTACCCGCTCATCATTGCCGTGGAGCATGCTCGAGATTTCATTAGTAGGCAGCCTGTCGCTGTAAAGACCAAATCCGTAGGCCGTTGCGCCATTGTGACGGTAAAAACGCGCGTCGGTTGCACCCGCGGCCATTAATGGTTGGAGCTTGACACCTGGTATTTGTACTCGCGCAGCATCGGTCATCAGCTCCCACAAGGGTGAACCGGTCGGATTCCATGATGCTGGCCCTCCCGCGATCACCTCAATACTTACCTCATTAAATCGCGGACCTAGAGCTTCTTGTAAGTGATGAAAGATATCTTCACGGGACTGACCTACTAGCGTCCTTACGTCCAATTCCAAAGTGATTTCCGACGGCACAGTGTTCCAAGATCCGATTCCAGAAATCGAGGTAACCACTGTCGTCATGCGAGAAAGCGCATGCATATTTTTTGCCGCCATTAACGGCATCCTGGGTAGAGATTTTTCCAGTACCTTTGAATCGAGTAGGGGATTATCAAAACCTTCCTCGAACCACGAATCCATAATTGATTTCCACTCTGGCGTAATGATCACCGAGTGCTCGTATTCACTAATTCGTCGAATCACTTCGGCGGCTACTTCGGGAGTCCCTTCACTGCCATACGGGATAGAACTATGAATTGGATTTCCTCGAACAGTTACGCGTATGCGCCATGCACCTTTTTCCCCCGTCATGGATACAACCTTCGGGAATTCTTTAGACCCGGTATTTGAACCGCCGGTCTCGGTTACCACCCAATCGGCCTGCATTGCATCAGCCTCATGATTTAAAAGCCAGCCCACACCCTTGGTGCTCAGCGCCTCTTCATCTGCGACGGCTGCGAGCACAATGTCGCCTCCGTGATGCACCCCAGCTCGTGCGTAGTCACGCAGCGCAATCGACATGGTTGACACATGCCCGAGCATGTCCAGAGCGCCACGGCCCCACACAAATCCGTCAATGAGTTCACCACCAAAAGGATTGTGCTTCCAGCGCTCTGGCCGAGCTGGAACAACGTCAGTGTGGCCAAGGAGCATCAAAGTTGGGGCGGTCGGATTTGTCCCGGGCAAACGCGCAATCACCGAGCGACGCCCAGGTTCGGAATCAAATACTTCGATATCTACGCCAGAACCTTCAAGGATTGACACGACATCACGCGCATTGGCAACTTCACTTACCTGGGCGCCACCGTCATTGACGCAAGCATTACGAATAAGGGACTGAAGAAGTTCAACTGATTCAGACACCTAGTTCCTGACTTCACGGTAAAAACAGCCAAACAGCTGAATATAAAAATTCTACCATTGTGTGCCGTCGGAACTGATCGAAAAGGTCACGATTCTTCTCAACGTCGAAAGGATGACGCGGCGTGGAAGGTTGAAAACATTCACAGTGCAGTCAGATCTTTATGCGCATGTCGTTGGGTTTTTTCGCAGAAACTTGTACCTCTTGGATTATAAAACTTTGGTCTGTGTGGCGCACAGTCCGCCTGATCTTCCAGGCCTGCGCAGAGTTATCGAGTCGGAGCGGCCGTAGCGACTCACCCGATGGTCACGTAATGGCGGGAAAGTTCTCGCGCCAGCAGCAGATCGACTAGGTGACTACGTAATTAGTGACTTCATGCGTTCACGTAACCGAGCGCACTGACCATAAAAAGAAACAGGTAAATCGCGCATCCAATTGCGATTGCATTCCACTTGACCGACTCGACACCAGAAACACCGTGGACTACTTTGTAGATTCCGATCCCCAAAAAGACGGCAGCGACTATCGCACCCTGAAGTGGCACCA
>Ga0208646_1001204_pt1 | contig 13140 bp, 16 predicted proteins | sample AntAceMetag02UK8_FD_184762 | JGI IMG/M metagenome (GOLD analysis project Ga0208646, IMG submission 184762) | Saline lake microbial communities from Ace Lake, Antarctica - Antarctic Ace Lake Metagenome 02UK8 (SPAdes) (version 2) | ecosystem: Environmental > Aquatic > Non-marine Saline and...
CGATGGGCCTAATTCCCTTCTGCCTATGTCCGGAGTCTGTCAGATATTTGTAGATGGAGGATCGAAGGCATGTCTTCTTTCTATCTGCTATGAATATCAGGATAGGTAATAGATTCCTGAGGGGACAGTCAACCCCTCTTCCCCATTTAGAAATCTTTTGCAATCTGGTCGCTCATTTGAAAAAACTTTCTCGTAAAAGCTAAAGCCTTTTTCTCATCGAAAGATCTATGAGCAAAAATAATCACAGATAAAAAAGATTCCTCATTCCAGATTGAAAGAGAGATCCCTGAGTCAATAAAAGGTCTAAAAGCAAAATAACTCTCATTTTCTTCAATGTCATCTTCTAGTGATGACAAAAGAGTATTAAGACCTGAATCTTTAAGCATTAAAGTGTCAGCTAAATCGTCAAAATAGTCATCAATAGCTTCTTCATCTACTTTAATCTTATAGTAACCTTCTATTACATATTGCTGACGAATAATTTTTGGGGAAAGTTTTTGCATATTATTTCTCTTTATCTGTGTTTTCTTCTGACCTTGGATCAAGGTCGTAACCAATTGGGGTCTGTGGAGGCAGAGCAACAAAATTTTCTTGCTCCTGTTTTGGTAGGGGACGTTTAATAAGTGAAAGAATAAATCCGCTTATAAGCAAAAAAAGAGAGGCTAGTGCAATAGAGTAGTAAAGTCCTATCTGACCTTTAAAAACATGAATAAAAATAGGAGTGACAAAAGGGCCTATGACAGCACCTAAGCTATAAGCAAAGAGCATAACTCCTGCAACAGTAGTCAATTGATCAGGATCTGAGCGATCAACCACTTGAGCAATACTCAAAGGATAAATAGTAAAAGTAAACCCACCTAATATAAAAGAGAAAAAGAGCACCCAAAATGGATGTCCTGTACTGATAATCATAGCAATAGCACTTGCAAAAGAGAAAAAGCTCACAGCAATGACAACTTTTCTTCTACTAATTATATCAGAGAGTCTTCCAATAGGATACTGTAGAAGGAATCCTCCAGCAATCGTTAAACTCATAAGATAGGCTATTGATATTTTATTGCTTTGCGCATAGTTAGGTCCAAAGGTGTACAAACTTCCCAACATGATACCTGCCATAATAGCTCCTATAGTTCCCAGAGGAGCGATGACAAAAAGATGAAAAATAGCTCTTGCAGGAGGAGCGTTAATATCAGGAATACGAGTATGTGTAAGGGTTACAGGTAAAATAGAACAAGCAGCAAGTATCCCAGCTATTATGTATGCCATTTCAGTATTGAGATCGACCAAGTTAATAATAAACTGGCTCAGAGATTGAGCAACATAAAGAGAAATCATATAAATGGCTAAGATCACTCCCCTATTTTTAATATTACTAATAGTCAAAAGCCAACTTTCAATAACCACATAGAGCGCTGCGATACAAATTCCCATAATAAAACGCAGTAGAATCCAAATAGCAATATGATGGGCAAAGACCGTCACCAAAGTGCATGCTGTTGCAATAGATGCAAAAAATGAAAAAGCTCGGATATGCTTAATTCGCTGGATAAGGTGCTCTGATTTTAAAGCAGCTATTAAAAATCCTGCGTAGTAACTCCCCTGAATAACACCTATCGTCAAAGAATTTGCACCATCTAAAAGCAATTTAGCACTCACAAAAGTCATAAAAAAACCATTAGAAAGCATTAAAAAAGCTAAAGAAAGTAGAGGTGCAAATATAATGCGTAACAGATTATTCATTCACAAGTCCTTATAATAGGGTGCGTATTAATTAGAGGAGTAACTTAATATTAATTAATCAAAATTAAGATTTATGAATAGCTCCAAATCGGAAATTATTCAAGTTTAATAAAATCCTAACATTGAAAAGATTGAATTATCTTATTAAAATGGGTTTTTTTTAAAGAGGCTTTTAATGAAACAAGAAAAAATAAAAATAGGTATTTTAGGATGTGGCCGTTTTGCAATGAGGCGTCTCTTACCTGAACTTACAAAAATTCCTTCTTTTTCGCTACTAGGCATCCACAATAGGACATTTGAAAAGGCGCAAAGTATTGCAAATAAGCACGAAGCACCTTTCTATACGGACTCTGAGAGAGGACTTATCAAACACCCCGAGCTAGATGCTCTAGTTATTACTTCCCCAAATTATCAACATAAATCGCACATTCTTCAGGGCCTTAAAAGAAATTTAGCTATATTTACAGAAAATCCTCTAACTCCTACTTATGCTGATTCGCTTCAAATTTTAGAACAACTCAATCCCTCAGATATCCTTTTAGTTGGGCACTGCTATCGTTTTAAAAGTGTTGTTCAAAAGGCAAAAGAAGTCATTCGAGCGGGCCATCTAGGCAATCTGGTCTCTTTGGATCTCCATTCACATATGTCAATCCCTCAATCAGGTTGGAGATTTCAAAAAAAATTTGGTGGCGGTGTCGCCTTAGAACTCGGAGTACATGTCATCGACACCATTCGTTACTTAAGCGGACTTGAATTTAAATCTATTGAGGCTCTAGGACATGTCATTAAGGATGCAGATAATGAAGACGTCGAGCTTTCTATTTATGCCTTAGCTCAATTAGAAAATAACCTTCCTGCCTCATTTTCTATCTCATTTAACGCTCCTTATTCTACCGGATTTATTTTGAGAGGGACAAAAGGGACACTAAAGAGCACCTATACTCTTAGAGGGGATGACGATGATAAAGAAACCTTAACCTTCCATGACCTTAGTGGAAACAAAAAAAAACTCCTGATCTCCCCTCAAAACATCTATTTTCAGGAACTTAAACATTTTGCTGGACTTATCCAGGGAAGCTCCCCTCTACTTACAGCAGAAAATGGAGCACGAAATATCGATGTAATTAAAGCAGTAAAAGCCTCTCTTAAATCTAAAAAACAAGAAGAGCTAAACTCTTCAATTCTTATTTAGAGATATTGATTTTAAGTGACTTATCAAGAGTAAATGTCTTAGGAGTCATGTGAAGAGGCTTTATCTTAAAAGGCTTCCAGTAGCTTTCTTCTTCATCTTCGTAACAAACAAGAAGCTGCTCACCTGGGAGAATCTTCTTTTTTGCTCGATAGAAAACTTCTAGAGGACTGGGAGCAATTCCAAGTGAATTTTTAGAAACTTTGAAAATTTCAGCTTCTATATTAGGCTTTGCAGAGTGGTTAATAAAACGAGTAAAGTTTCCTTTCTTTTCAGCATCTAAATTGAGAGCATAGAGCCTTTTTGGATGAAATTTTTTCTTCTTATCAAGCGACTCTTGTTCGACTTTCTTCAATAGGATGTCTGAAAGAGGAGCAAATGCATAAGCTGAATCATCTGGATCATTTTGAGGAGAAATTGAGAGCTCGCCTGAATAAGGTGCTATTAGTTCTCCTTTTAAAATAGGCTCAGCATCTGGTCTTAAAAAGAGGCCATATCCTAGATGTTCATGCCCTTCCAATTTTTTGAGGATAAAGTGACTTGGAAGTCCTTTTTCCAAAATAACTTCAGAAACAACAACAAGTTCTTTCAAATTTTTTTTTGGTAGTGAAGCTAGATCAATCTCCTGCTCTTTAATTTCTCGAGCAACGATCTTAGAAATATCTTGTAGGTAAATCTGACGTGGTAGTTTATACTTCATATCATTAATATAACAATTTTCCATAATTAATTAATAGCTCCTATTTTTTTTATAGATTATAAGTAGCACAACGCTTTCAAAGAGAAAGACCTATTCGTAATTAAAAAAAAAATTGATGTAAAGAAAAAATTTAAATCCTGATTATTTAAATGCTTTTTTTAGATAAAAAAAGTACTCTTTAGATTCTAAAAATAGGAACGAATACAGGTAAAATGATCATCATTAAGGCAACCATTTTTTTAGAGCATCCCTATTGGGTGGGAAGCTTCGAGCGAACAGATCAAGAAGGGTATTCGGTAGCTAGACACATCTTTGGAGCAGAGCCTTCTGATGCAGAACTCCATGAATTCATTTTAAACAATTATGAAACACTTAAGTTTGGCAAGCCTAAAGATTTCAAGCTTGTCATTAAACGCATGAATTCTAAAAGAGTTCAACGAGAAGTTCGAAAGGAGATGAAGAAAGTAAAAGAGACACAGCGCCCCTCTACATTGGCCCAAGACTACATGAGAGAAGAGTTAGAGCAGAATAAGAAAGAGAAAAAACAGAACCGAAAAGATTTAAAGGATGAAAGAACAGAGGCTCAATATTCTCTTAAGCAAAAAAAGAAAAAAGAGAAGCACCTAGGACACTAAATGAGTCATTCAATACTTTCAATTGCCTAATTTCAACTATTTACCTGAGAGTTCCTGTGTAAAAGTTCCCCCTTCAGAATGCTGAAGGTGGGGGTTATTAGATAAAGTAGCATGCCAGGTCCCTGAAGCATTAGTATCATAGTTCATTACTAAAACATAAAGATAGCTATTGTCTTGGTCTGAATAGGTTAGGATAATTTGAACTCGATTAGGATTCTCTAAATGAAATGTATAGTCTCCAGCGTCATAGAACTTACCATCTAAACGCGCCTCGTATGTTCCATCTGTTCTGTATTCATAGACCACATTTTTATGTAAAATGCCCTTATCAAAAACACCTCCAACTCTTTCTGCATAGTAACTAATGCTTAATCCCTTCACATCTTGAGGAGCAAGACCCCCACTTGAATCGCAACTCGAGAGCAAGATAAACACAATGATCAAACTTACTTTTCCTTTAAAATATTTCACTTTTAGCTATCTCCAAAGTTATCAAAAATTTTTATACTCAAACAGATCCATTCAAGCAAGAACAAAAAATACAACCCATGGTCAATATGAAGCTCTATCAAAAGCGTTCTATTTTTCTAGCCTCTTAATTCTTACGTCGACTCGATCTGTAATTCATGTGAGTCTCTTTTTGTAAAAGAAGCAACAGGAGAGCTCAAATTTCCTGTGATTTCTATAAAGGTGATTTTGGAAAAGCCTCAATAATTAAATATTTCAAATTCTTCTCTTTTTTTCTATTTTGTCTTTTTTATTATAGACAATTAGATTCATTTCGAATAGAAAGTTGAAATTATTATTTGATTATTCTACTTAGTAAATCACTACAAATGAAAAAAAAAATAACGATCACACTTTCTACATTAGCTGTTCTAGGTGCTATAGCCTTATCAGTTCTTTACATCAGCACCCATAATATTCCTGTTTTAAATCCTAAAGGAATCATTGGAGAAAAAGAGAGAGACCTCATTGTTCTAGCCTCTATTTTGATGCTTATTGTTTTAATTCCCGTTTATGTATTGGCCTTTGTAATTGCATGGAAATATAAAGCTGACAATAAAAAAGCTAAATATACACCGGATTGGGAACACAGCACAATCGGTGAAATTATTTGGTGGGGAGTTCCATTTCTTATCATCTCAGTTTTAGCTGTTTTCACTTGGACTTCGAGTCATGATCTTGACCCATCCAAGCCTCTCATCTCTCAAAAAGAACCGATTACAATACAAGTGGTGGCTCTAGAATGGAAATGGCTATTTATCTACCCAGATTATGGAATAGCCTCAGTTAATTTCTTTCAATTTCCAGAGAATACCCCTCTTAATTTTGAAATTACAGCAGACGCTCCCATGAATTCTTTTTGGATTCCTCAATTGGGCGGGCAGATTTATGCTATGCCAGCTATGCGTTCTAAATTACATCTTATGGCCAATGAAATTGGGGATTACAGAGGATCTTCATCGAACCTAAGTGGAAAAGGTTTTGCGGGTATGATTTTTCGAGCTCGAGCATCTTCAGAAGAAGACTTTGAGCATTGGGTACAATCTGTAAAACAATCTCAAACAGGGTTAGAGATGAATGAATACAATCGACTTATTGAACCCTCTGAATATAACCCGGTCTCTTATTACAGCTTAAAAGAGCCAGATCTCTTTGAACTTATACTGCAAAAATATAGAGCACCCTCCAACTAAAGGAATTATTAAGGATAACGAGCATGAAACTTTTTGGAAGACTATCAAAAGAAGCTATGAAGCACGATTGGATCGAGTATGGTGCTGGTATTTCCATATTCTTAGGATTAATCACCGTCCTAGCAATGCTTACTTATTTCAAACGCTGGAAATGGCTTTGGAAAGATTGGATTGTATCTGTTGATCACAAAAAAATTGGGATCATGTATCTCGTTGTAGCGTTTATTATGCTAACTAAAGGCCTTGTTGATGCTGCAATGATGAGAGCTCAGCAGGTTTTTTCTGTAGGAGATTCTATGGGATACCTAGGAGCTGAGCACTTCCAGCAAATTTTCACATCTCATGGAGTGGCCATGATCTTCTTCGTAGCCATGGGATTTATCTTTGGAGCAATCAATTTAATTCTTCCTCTTCAAATTGGCGCAAGAGATGTGGCTTTCCCTTTCTTGAATTCTTTAAGTTTCTGGCTTTTTGCTTCAGGTTCTCTTTATATCCTCCTCTCTCTCGTCGTCGGAATGTTTGCTGGAACGGGATGGACCTCCTACCCCCCTCTTTCGGGGATAAAGTACAGTCCGGGGGTTGGGGTCGATTATTGGCTGTGGACAATTCAAATTTCAGGCGCTGGAACTTTAATATCAGGTATTAATTTTATGGTGACCATTTTAAAAATGCGATGCCCTGGAATGAAACTTATGCGGATGCCAATCTTTACCTGGGCGACTTTAGCGACTATGATTTTAGTAGTTTTTGCTTTTCCTATTTTAACAGCAACAATAGGGATGCTGTCTACTGATCGCCTTTTATTTACCAAGATTTTTACAGCTGATTATGGGGGGAACCCTATGATGTTCGTCAACTTAATCTGGGCATGGGGTCACCCCGAAGTCTATATTCTCGTACTCCCCGCTTTTGGAGTTTTCTCTGAAGTCGTAGCTGTTTTTTCAAAGAAAAAACTATTTGGATACACTTCTATGGTTTGGGCCATTTTTGCGATTTGCATCCTCTCTTTTATTGTCTGGTTGCATCACTTCTTTACCATGGGAGCAGGAGCCAACGTCAATGCATTCTTTGGAATGATGACAATGATCATAGCAATTCCAACAGGTGTCAAAATATTCAACTGGCTATTTACTCTCTTTAGAGGACGTGTTGAACTTAATTCTTCTATGTATTGGTTTTTAGGTTTTGTCGGTATTTTTACTTTTGGCGGAATTACAGGGGTTATGATGGCTGTCCCTGGCATCGATTTTCAGGTACACAATAGTCTGTTTCTAATTGCACACTTTCATAATGTCATCATTGGTGGTGTTGTATTTGGAGCTTTTTCAGCTTACTCTTATTGGTTTCCAAAATTTGCGGGCTTCAAGCTCAATGAACGCCTTGGAAAAGCAGCTTTCTGGTGTTGGCTAATCGGATTTCTACTTGCCTTTTTCCCACTGTATCTCCTCGGATTTATGGGAGCGACAAGAAGACTTAACCACTATGATATGAAAGAGTGGCAACCTCTTTTCTTTGTAGCAGCTATTGGAGTCGTTGTGATCTTTTTAGGAGTCGGCCTTCAGCTTCTTCAGTTCTATGTCAGTTTAAAAGAACGTAATGAAAATAGAGACACAACAGGAGATCCTTGGGATGGTAGAACACTAGAGTGGTCAACCTCCTCTCCGCCTCCTTTTTATAATTTTGCGCACGTTCCAGAAGTGCACTCAAAAGATGCTTTTTGGGAAATGAAAAAAAATAAAACCACAGAAACTACAAAACCTTATGAAGATATTCATATGCCTAGAGATACTCCAATAGGTTTTTATATCGGCTGCTTAAGCTTTCTGATGGGATTTGGATTTATTTGGCATATGTTTTGGCTTGGGTATCTCAGTTTCTTCGGAATCCTGCTATGCGTCATCATCCGTTTAAATGTAAAAGAAACGGATTACTACGTCTCTGCCAAAGAAGTTGAGGAAATAGAAAAAGGGAGACAAACTGCATGACCGACTCTAACTCTATAACCCACGAAACTTATCCAGATCCTCACCACGACGTCTACTCTAAAACCATTTTGGGATTCTGGCTTTATATTTTGACAGACTTCATTCTATTTGGAGTCCTTTTCGCCGTCTATGCCGTGCTTGCTAATAACACTTTTGGAGGCCCTTCAGGCAAAGATCTGTTTTACATGCCTTCAGCACTCATTGAAACAATGCTCCTTTTAACAAGTAGCTTTACGATTGCTCTAGCTGCCGTTTTTGTACACCGAAAGCAAAAAGGGTGGACAATAGGACTATTCACCATTACTTTTCTGTTAGGGATCGCATTTATGGTGATGGTATTCTCTGAATTCAATCGTATTATTGCCGAAGGATACAGTTGGGAAACTAGCGGCTTTCTATCTGCTTATTTTACTTTACTTGGCACACTTGCTCTTCACATGCTTATTGCCCTACTTTGGATTCTGGTTTTAGTGATTCCTGTCTGTTATCACGGCGTGAATTCTATTAGTGTGAAAAGACTCACTTGCCTCAAGATGTTTTGGCAATTTATCAACATCATTTGGATTTTTATTTTTTCTTTCGTTTACTTAATAGGGGTGTACCAAAATGCTAGACTTTGATGATAAAAGAAACACAGATTTTCATTTTCCTATTTGGGGATATCTTTTATCTGCAACTTTAGTTTTTGCTGCCTACTATCTCGCAAGTAAAGGCAACCTCGTAAGTTGGGCCCTTATCTTCATTATTGCTGGAATAGCTATTGTACAATCCTGTATTCAACTGTTTTTGTTTCTTCATATTGGAATAGAATCCAAACCTAGATGGGGAATCATGACCACCCTCTTCACCGTTTTAGTTATTGTCATTGTCTTTGGAGGAACTCTTTGGATCATGCGTAACCTCAGCTACAACCTAATGCCAGCACATTAAAAAAATGAATAAGAAAAAAATTTGGATCACCTCTGCAGTTTTAATGTGTGGATTATCACTTGGTTATTTTTCTATAAAGCACTTTAAAACAGATCCTTCCCCTAAGCATAAAATAGTCTATTCGGTTTCAACTCCCCGAGCTTTATCAACGGCTTTTACAAGAGTTTGGGAAGCCGCAGGTGAGTACGATATTTATTTTGAACCTAGCTATACTCCATACAACTTTAGTAACAAATCGATGACAGAAGATAAAGTTCAAGAAGGTATCCCCAAAACTTTTGAAGAGCTCAAAAATCACTTCTTTGAAGCAGCAAAAACGTCACATGTGTTTACTAAAGAAATTGGTTATACCGTTCATGAATTCCTCCTTTCAGACCAAAAGTTTGTGAAAGACCCAAGGGTTCAGTTTATTTTTCTCATCCGAAACCCTCATCATAGCTTAATTTCATGGCATAGACTACATGATCGGAGTGGTAAATTTTGGATAGCAGACTGGGACAAAGAGTGCAGCCTCAAAGACATCTATGAGATCTATCAAAGAGTTTGTAAACTCTCCCCAAACCCTCCTGTCATTGTCTTTGCAGAACAAATTTACACGAATCCAGAACAAACCATAACTCAACTCTTTGAGCAAATAGACCAACCCTTTGACCAAAAGTGTTTAAAGTGGACAGCCTCTAAAGAAGAACTTAATAAGACAAACTGGCATTTTTTAGCTGAATTAAAGAGAGAGACAAAACACAACGCGCTTACTACATCGGGCTTCCAATCTCCTACTCAATATCAAGCTAATGAAAAGGGAGAGCCTACTTTCAATGAAATTGAAAATGCTGTTGATCGAAATAATATGCACCGTACCTACCAAGCTCAGAAGGAATACTTTAATCTCTTTTTAAAGGAGAGCACACACCATATTAAAAGGGTTTATCTTCCAGATCTACTCAACTAATAGATTATAAATTTATTCAGCTTCGTTACATTTACAGATACAGTCAGCTTCACAAAAACAAGCTTCAATACAACCACAAACACAAGCAATAGATCCTTTTGCAAGAGGTTTGGATTTTTGAGTGAAAGAACAAGAATAGAACACTAAAGAACTTGTTAGGATAAAGAAAAACAACACTATTTTTTTCATAAAGAACTCCATGGATTATTTTATTTGGGTCTAACATGAATTCTACTTTTTAGCTAGCTCTCAAAAAAAAAATAATATACAAAAAAAAGTAAATAAACCTAAAAAGTATTTTTACTTTAATATTTGACCCATGGAATTTTAAATGGAAAAGCTCTCAAAGCCAACTCTTCCTTTTCTCCTTAGAACCTATTTTGATTTAACTAAACCCGGCATTTTATTTGGCAATATAATCACAGCAACTGGAGGCTTTATTTTAGCTTCTAGAGGAAGTTTTAACTTTGGACTCTTCCTCATGATGCTTTTAGGCCTTACTTTTATTATGGCTTCAGGTTGTGTCTTAAATAATTGCATCGATAAAGAATATGATGCCAAGATGAAGAGAACCCAAAATAGAGCTCTTGTCAAAAAGGACCTCACTGTTCCGCAAGCCATTATCTATGCTACTTTTTTAGGACTTTCTGGAAGTTTCTTTTTAATTTACTTTGTAAACGCTCTAACTCTCTCTATTGCTCTTATTGGTTTGGTGACCTATGTAGTTTTTTATAGTTATTATAAACACTATTCTAGCTATTCCACTTTAATTGGCAGCTTAGCGGGAGCGACACCCCCAGCTATTGGCTATTGCGCTGTAAGCAACCAGTTTGACCTTGGCGCTCTTCTTATATTTTCCCTAATTGTTATCTGGCAAATGCCCCACTTCTATGCAATCGCCATCTACCGTCTTGAAGATTACACGAAAGCCTCTCTTCCTGTTTTACCGATTGCAAAAGGGATGCTTACCACAAAAATTCATATGGCAATCTACATACCTGTCTTTATAAGCGTAGCAGCAATGCTAACGCTTTTTCATTATACAGGAGCCCTATTTCTCATTGCAGCCTCTCTTTTAGGACTCAACTGGCTTAGAATTGCTCTACAGGGATTCAAATGCAAAGATGACAAGGTCTGGGGAAGAAAAATGTTTCTTTACTCCCTTGTTGTTATTATTACTTTAAGTTTCGTAATACCTTGTAGCTTGGCATAATTCATATGAATAAAAATCGTTGGGACACTGTAATACGAATACTTCATTACCTAATGGCTATAGGAGTGTTTTTTCAACTTATTTTAAGTTTCTTCATGCAGCCCCCTCAAGCTGGCACCTCTGAAACACTCTTCCAGCTTACAACCTATTCGTTTCATAGATGGATTGGAATTTTCGTTTTTTTCATTGTCTTGCTTCACCTTTTTTGGGTCATACGATCTAGAGATTATAGATCTCATTTATTTCCCTATAGCAGACAAGGTTTTTACAAAATTAAAGAAGATATCAAGACTCTTTTACACTTGCAGCTTCCAGAAACAGGTCCAAGACAGGGCATCGGTGGACTTTTCCATGGTCTTGGGTTTCTTGCTGTTTTGGGAATGGGATTAACAGGAACATTCATTTTCTTTTTTGTGAAAAACTTTTACAGTTTTTTCCCTTCTCTTCACAGTTTTATTAGTTACTTTGTTTGGGTCTATTTTATAGGACATACTCTGATGGCTTGTTTCCATAGATTCATGAAGAAAAGTTGGTAGCTATCATACACTTAGGGTATGAAAAGAAATATTTTTCAATTCATTTTACAAGAAGTATTTTCTATAGTTTCTATAAATAGGGTTCCTTCAATAAGTTCAGAATGTGAAAGCACATGAACAGTCATTCCATGGATTAAAGCATGAGTGTGTGAAAAAAATTGACTTGAGCTTTTTTCATCCGGGCGTTCATAAAAAATCTTGTTCTCATAATCTGGTGAAATAACAGCAAAGATTTGAGCCACGCTATTTACAAAACATTTTTTCTCTACATATTGATCAAAATTTTCAAATATACATTCGTTATAGATTGGAGATTTTATGATGTAAGTCCCCTCCAAATTAGAAAAAAAGATCTCCCCAGAAACCACACATCCCCTTGGGTAAGCTCTAATAAGCTCCTGAAACAGTTCTTGGAGAGAGCTTTTAGAGTTGAGTTTATAATGATACTTTGGTTTTGAAGGGATTCCAGCAAAAAACGGACTCATTAAATAAGAGCTTTCTTGCCAAGAAATGCGAGGAGAGAAGGCATAAGCTGTATAGTTCACTATGATAGCTTCAGCAATTACAAGTTTCCCATCAAGCAGTTGGGCTCCAGCTCCTAACCCATAGGCAAATTCAGAGACTTTAACTTCAGCTAAAGATGTTTTTGAAACTTGCCCACAAAGAACATCATCTAAACTGCCTAAAGTAGAAACTTTCATGCTTTGCCATTCAAATTACACTTCATCAACCAGTGGGGCACTGGGTGCCATGGAGCAATAAACTGCTCTAACTTTTTAAATCCAGCTTTTTCATAGACATGAATCGCCTTTGAGTTTTCAACTTCTGGATCAATGAAGACTTCATCTACAGAAGGAAACTTGTCCAAAAGAAATTCCTGAATCATTGGGCATGAAAGCCCTCTTCCTAAAAAATTTTCATTTCCAATCAACAAGTCCAAAGTAATGGCTTTCTCTCCCTCTCTCCACTTAGAGAAGCGTTCTTCATCTGAGGCTACTTCAGAAGTCATCAAATACCCGAAAGGAACTTCTTCCTTATAAGCAATCCAATGCTCATGAAATCCACTACTTGAGTGAATATGTTTATCGAGATCCTTTAAGGTATTTTGAAGACCCTGCCCATGAAAATACTCTTGAACATGTTTTTTCTTAAGCCAAGATAAAATGATCTCATGGTGCTTTTGATCAATCCTAAAAAAAGAAAATAAGTATCTTTTTGCATCCATAATTCAACCTATTATAAATAAAATTAACGAGGAATAAACAACCTCTTCAAGGCGTTGTTGATTTAATCAGATCTTAAGGCGACTCTTTCTGGATTCAATTTATTTTTTTAATTTTAGAATTGAAGAGATCTATTCAAGGCATGTAGACGAAACTCAATTTCGGCTTTTTGATTCTGATATTTTTTGTTGTTAAGTCTGTTTCCAAAAAGGCTTTTTAGTCTGGAAAAAGCAGTCTCTACAAGGCTTCTTCGGTGGTATAGTCTAAGCTTTTTCCAGAGAGCAAAGCCTTCTTCATTATTTCCAAGCCCTCGAATAGCTAAAATATCTTGGTTTCGGGA
>Ga0208646_1001205_pt1 | contig 13125 bp, 14 predicted proteins | sample AntAceMetag02UK8_FD_184762 | JGI IMG/M metagenome (GOLD analysis project Ga0208646, IMG submission 184762) | Saline lake microbial communities from Ace Lake, Antarctica - Antarctic Ace Lake Metagenome 02UK8 (SPAdes) (version 2) | ecosystem: Environmental > Aquatic > Non-marine Saline and...
GGCATTGTAACCTCGGTTGCTACCGGTACTGCAACAATCACGGCTACTGCTTCCAACGGAGAAACAGACACCTGCGCGGTGACCGTTTCCTAGGAACTACCCGACAAGAAAGCCCCCTCTCCGGAGGGGGTTTTTCTTTGCCCGTGATAGTATCTGTTTGTACAAACTCTAGGAGGAAAATTGTCAGACGAACAAGAAATTCGCGATGCGGTAGACGCCGCCAAGGCTCGCGGAACTTTTAATATTATTGATGTTCTTCAAGGTAGGGGATACCCTAAAACATCAGTAGAGGTTTACTTAAACGAAACCGCTATTTACAAAATCTCAGAGATTAGGGAAGAGCTGGAAGCGCTTGATAAAAAAGTATCTACGAAAAAAGAAACCGAAAAGGACAAGGCTCTTCGCGAAGAATTAATTTCACAAGAAGCATTGACAATGCAAGAGATTATTGATTCTGGCTACACGGTAGAACTTATGGGAATTCCAGAGGGTAAGCGCGAAGAGCTTTATAGGAGCGCGGTAAAAAAGTATCCTATTGAATACCTGGCAGAAAAAAACATGTCTTCTATTCTTACTGGAAACTCTAGCAAAGAGGAAAAAGAATCCCCAGAACGTGACGCCTTGTTTACTGATTTTCTTTGGCAAGAGCACTTGCAAAAGATTATCGACAAAGACGAAAACGAGCAGGCAGAATTTAGCTATGTCGCGGTAAGAGAAATGCGAAATTCTTTTCCCTTGAACGCTATTATTGCTATAAATGGGGCAATTGAAAAGCTTAGGACCTCCACTGCGGTCTTTACCATGGAAACCGGTGAGGATTTTTTAGCGAAGCCCTAACCTGGGATCAAAACAGGTTTCTGGCAACATACCTAAAGGCAGCTGCCAGCATAGGGCATCCGCCAACCGCAGTAGTATTTAGCAATCCGTCTCACGAGAAGTGGACTCTCTGGGACTATAGGCTAATTAAGGCTCACTACTTGCTAGAAGACTGGTACAGGGACGGCGTGCCAATTTGGTGGGATGAATCGGATCGCGTTACATTCGACGCCAAGGCAAGGATTTCTAAGTCCAAAGCGGCCATTGAACGAGCGCAAGAGGCGGATAGCAAAAAGAAGTCAAAGTCGCACGGTAGATACTTTATTGCTGAGCCCAGGCTTATGGATGGCGATGAAATGCCAACTAGACAAGAGTGGCTTGAGGAGCAAGAAAAAAAGAAGGGCTCCCCTGCGATAAGAAGCAATAAGAGGGAACCCACAATTTTGCAAGGGAAAAAATAGCAATAAGGTAGAATAGATGTATGGCTAAAGACCCCCAGCTCAACATTGAAATTACAATCAATACTGCTAAGCTTGCGGCTCAGGCTAAAAAAGCTCAAAATGCAATTAAAAACATTGGCGCTGCGACACAAGCGTCTTCTGGAATGTTTGGAACTCTCGGTCAAAAGTTTAAAGAGTTTTCTAACTCTGGAAAAAGTCTTCCGGCATTAAGGTATGCACTTTATGACATCAGGAATACCCTGGCTGGAATATCTGCCGCTTTTGCGGCGGTCGCTATTGCGCCTATTGCAATATCAATTCAGTATGAACGCGCTTTCGCTAACGTAATTCGCACCAACCAGCTGGCTGGCGACTCTATTACATCTCTTCGTAAAGAACTTCAGCAGATTGCTCAAGCAACTCCAATCTCCTGGGAAGACATTACAAACATTGCGGCACTTGGTGGGCAGTTGGGAATTGCTGAAAAATACATTTCCGACTTTACCGAAACAGTAGCAAAGTTCTCGGCAACAACCGACCTTACCGTAGAGGCTGCGGCAACAGCATTTGGTCGATTGAATCAACTTATTTCTGGAGTTGACGGAGACTTTGAGAGTCTGGGTTCCGCCATTCTTGCCGTCGGTGTCGATTCGGTTGCCACGGAGTCGCAAATTGTTGCAGTGTCTACTCAAATTGCCGCAATGGGTAACTTGGCCGGGCTTAGCGCTCCGGAGATCGTGGGACTGTCTGGTGCCATGGCTTCCGTGGGTATTAAGCCTGAACTTGCACGGGGTAACGTCACCCGCCTTTTTAGCAACATTGGTAAAAATGCCGTAGAGGGTGGCAGGGGTGTTGAAGAGTTTGGTCGCTTGACTAACAGAACCGCTGATGAGTTTATTAACGATTGGTCAACTCAACCCGGTAGGGTTTTGCAAGATTTCTTTGAAGGAATTAACGACGAGGGACCAAGAGCGGAAAGAACGCTTCGGGAACTGGGCATCACCTCCGTGCGAGATATTCCGGCAATTCTTCGTTTGGCGCAAAGCTCCGATGAGGTTCGTAGGCTAATTAAATTGAGTAGCGATGAGTTTTTGCGTGGATCAAAAATCAACGAGCAGTACGGCGTAATTAGTGAAACAACTGGCGCTCAGATTGACAGGCTGGGTCAAAATATTAAAACGCTCGGTGCGGCGTTTGGAGATTCCGTAGGACCACTTAGCGGTTTGGTGCAGTACCTCAATCAAGTAGTTCAGGGTCTTACCGCTTTCACCCAAAGCGTTCCTGGGCAGGCGATTAGCGGATTTGTAATAGTTGTCTCTTTACTAATAGCCGCATTTACGGGTCTTTTTGCTATTATTGCGGGCGTAGCCGCTTCCGTACTTGCCTTTAGATTTGCTGTTCAAAAACTTGGTTTCGATTCAACCAAGGCGGCAATTGCGTCTCTTGCGCAAAAAAGCGCAATAGATGCGCTCACAGCTTCAACCGCAAGAGCTTCTATTGCAACAGCTATCTTGGGCACGGCGCTTAGAAGTCTCCTTGCCGCCACCGTTGTCGGTGCTCTTTTTCTTGGTCTTTCTCTTATTTTTGCTGCGGTAGGAAAAAATTCCGAAGAGGCCAGTGACAAGATGAAAGACCTGTACAACGATACGGATGCCCTTACTGAGGCAATCGACAAAGACACAGCGGCTTTTGACGAAAACACCGGAAGAATGAAAGATGGCACGGAAGCCATCAGGAGCTACGGTCGCGAAGTTGTTATCACTAAAGAATCATTAACCTCGGCATCAGATGCCGCTGGGGAGTTTGCAACTTCTTCTGGAGAGGTCACCGCTGCGGTTCAGGGGTCTACCGGAGTAGTAGAAGAGCAAACTCGCGCCTTAGACGAAAACACCGCGGCTTACTTCCGGAACAAGCTGCTTAAAGACGAAGAGGTCGTTGATCTTTTTGCGGATCAAGGCTTCCAGCAAGCAGTGGTTGCCGCTGGTGTCACTATAGATCAACTTATTGCTGCTGGAATCTCTGGCGGTGGTGGCGAAATAGTTGATGCCATTATTGCAGAACAACGCTTGGCTCTCGATGTTCTCGAACAAGAGCGGAATACTATTAGGCAAACAGAGGGCGACAGCGGTGCGGCTTACGCTGCTGCCACCCAGGCTATTTTGGCTCAAAAACAACAGATCGAAGACACCGACAGGGTTCTTAATGATCACGTAGGGACAATTTACGAAAAAGTTGAAGCCGATAAAAACATGAAGGAGGCCACAGAGTTTGCCAACGGCGCAAACCAGGACGCCAAAGATTATATTGACCTCACGGACGCTTCGGTAAAACTTCTGATAGACGACTTGTTCGGGCTAGCAAACGCTAATAAGAAAACCGCTGGGGCTTTTACCGCCCTTGGCGAAGAGTTTGCTGGACTAGAAGGAGACTCCCTTACTGCTCAAGGTGCCATACAGGGGGTTATTGGTTCCGTGCTAGAAGGAACCCCGGACGCTGAGCAACAAATTATTAACCTTGCCCAGGCTTTGCTAATAATGCAATCAGCCGGTGCTGTTTCTCAAGTGACAATGGATCTCGTTCAAGGAGCTATTGATGGCGTGGCCTTGAGTGCCGGAATTGCAGCGCCAAGGGTTGCTCAACTTTTGGCGCTCGGAGCAACCGACGGAACTTTAGAAGGAGCCGCCGAGGCGCTTGCCGAAGGAATGAATAAAGTTGGCAGTTCTGCCGGCGGGGCCGCTGAAAAGGTCAAGACCCTTAATGAGCAATTTGACGAGCTTGTTGACTCTATGTTCAAGGCAATCAACTTGGGGACAGAAACAGAAAATGCAATCTTTGCGCTCGGTGAAGCATTTGGAGAAACCGGAGACGAGGCGCTTTACGCTAGCTCCGAGATGCAGGACGCCATCGGCTCTATCCTTGCTCAGTCCGGTAGCGCCGAGGAAGGTGTTGCTAATCTAGCGGCACTGTTCTCTGGCCTGGCGAAGACGGTAGGCGGGGAGTCTGCTCCAGCATTGCAGATTCTTAGACAAGCCATTAGCCAGGTGGCTGCGCAGTTCGGCATTTCGGAAGCTCAAGCCCAGCAGTTCATTGACACCGCTGGTGGCGGTATCTCGACCATCAACTTTGATAACTTCAATCGTGGAATACAGAACGCGCAACAAGAAGTACGCACACTTCTTGACTACGCAAGCGACTTGGAGAGCGTCTTTGGTCGCGCCTTTGACATTAGGTTTGCTAACACCTTTGCTATTGATAACATTGCCGAAGCCTGGTTCAAGCTTGGTCAAAACGTAGAAGATGCCAGGCGCGAGGTGGATGACCTGATTGCATCTCAGCAGGACCTGGGCGCAGACCGCGCGCTGAAAGAATACTTCCTCTCTGTGGCTAACGCATACGGCGACACCCTGCGTGCGGCTCAACTGCGTCAAGAGATTGCCGACCTTGACAGGGAGCAGGCAGATAACGCTATCGAGCTAGATCGCTCTAGGGCACTTGCCGGTGGCGACCTCACCGGTCAGGGCGAGGGTGAGCGTCAAAACAGAGCCGCGCTTCTTGGTCTTGTTGGAGACTACCAAAGCTACATCGGAACTCTCGCTGAGTCTGGTGCCAGCCAGGACGAGCTCCGCAAGGCCACCGAACGCGCACGCAAGGAATTCATTGCGCAAGCACTGGAGCTTGGCTACCAAGAAGATGTAGTGCTGGAGTACGCCAAGGCATTTGATGACGTGCGCACCGCAATCGACAACGTTCCTCGCAACATCACAGTAGACGCTAACGTCAACCCCGCTTTGCAGGCGTTGAACGAGTTGAACGCTTCGTTGCAAACACAGATTCGTGCGGCTAACGATTTGAACCGGGCGCTCAACCAGCCCGTTGCTACTCCCAGCGGCGGTGGTGGCAAAGTTGAAGAGACCAAGGTTATACCAGTTGTTGTTGGCGGCATTACCCTTGTAGGCACGCCAGGCGCGGCGGAAAGGGCTTTCCGTCAGGCGCAAGCCGACATACCTCGCGGCAGGTTTATTAGTCCCCGAACAATTGACAGAGGCTTCTCCGACGGTGGCTTCACCGGTCGCGGTGGCGCTATGGACCCCGCGGGTATCGTCCACAAGGGTGAATATGTGGTTCCGCAAAAATATGTAAACCAGTCCACCGGTATGCCTGACCCCAACTTCTTGGCGCAGCTACAGAACGGTATGCGTGGCTACCAGATGGGTGGCTTCGTTGGCGGTGGCAACGGCATGGGAGACGGCACGATGATGGTGGAGCTGTCCCCTTACGATCGCAAGCTTCTCTCCGACGCCGGGAACGTACAACTTCGCCTGAATGGTAAAGTTGTTGCTGAGGCTACGAACGCAAATAACTTCAACGAAGCCAGGCGAGGAAGTAACTAATGAGCTGTTTCTACATGGGTACACGAAATCAAATGCTGGAGGTTCGCGCACCCTCCGTAAACATGCCTTCGTCAAAACAGGGTTACTTCAATAAGGTTGATTTCCTCAACGGTGGTACCTCGATTAGACGCTCAACTGCTGCGCACAAGAACTACACGATGACGTGGAACTCCCTAGACCGTGACGAAGCACGAAAACTCCTTGACCTGGCGGACGGTATGTATGGTAACGGTGCTTTGTATATTCACGACCCAATTGCCGCCGATCGTAACGTGTTGCCCCAATGGTGGGCTACCCCAGCTCAAGGATTGCGCGATGGATTGGCGCTAAATGCCGCTAGCCGTGGCGAGGCAGTCACTACGCCCACCAATACTCTAGGGTTCCCCGTAGAGTCCATCAAGTACACCGTGCTGGACGGACAGACCCGCCGCGTGTGGTTACCCATCCCGCAGGGTCACACCGCTCACGTAGGCGTATATGGCTCCCCAGGCACTGGCGGCACGGTCGTGGCAACACCAACAATTAATGCCTTCACCGACGATACTTCAGTAACAATGACTCTGCTAGATGTTACGGATGATTCGCGTTTTAATCAGACCTTCAACTCGCTATCCTACGATGGCGTAGAGCTTTCCCTCGGCGGAGTCGGAACTTTGACTCTATCAGGTATAATGGTACAAGTGCTAGAAACAGGCATTACCCCACAAGCAGGTGGCTTTATTTCCGGCCAAGGCAACTCGGGTTTGCAGTTTGTATCACAGCCAACATACACACCTTATTCGTCAGCACTAGACAGGGTTGGCGTTGTAGCAGAACTCACAGAATATTACGGATGGACTAGCTAAATGGCAATTTCAATCACAAGACTTTCCGGTGGAAACACTCCTGCCGATGGTTCCGATCCGCGTACTTTCCCCGCGATCTGGAACGCCACCTCTAGCGCACTTGAGGCTTTGGACCTTGACGACTTGACTGGTGTGACTATTACCACTCCAGCCGAAAATGACGTTCTTGTCTACAATGGCTCCGACTGGGTCAACGAAACACCTTTACTTCTAGAAAATGCTGAAGAGACGGCTGACTACACCTTGGCTCTTACGGACGCTAACAAAGTTGTTAGTATGAACAAGTCGGGTGCGGGTGCTGTTACAGTCGCAACAAACGCCACGGTTGCCTTCCCGATTGGCTCTGTTGTAAACATTTACAACCAGTCAGCCGACGATATTACAATCGCCGGAGCCGCTGGTGTTACGGTGCGGAACGCTGGAGATATGGCTCAATATGCGGAGGTGTCTCTTCGCAAGCGTGCCACCGACGAGTGGGTGCTGGCAGGTGTTGTAAGTTGAGAGCAGCAATAAACAGGCGCAGGTCTATTCTTAATTCTTTGCCCTCTAGTTTTTTGACTCAATTTTTGGTTATCGCCGGTGGCGGCGGTGGCGGTGGTGGGGAAACGCCTCTTGGTGGCGGCGGCGGTGGCGGTGGCGCTGGTGGGTACCGTTGTTCGGTGCCGGGAGAATCATCTGGTGGTGGCGCAAGTGCCGAAGCTCTTTTGGTTTTAGATCCAGGAACCTACACCGTAACGGTTGGCGCTGGTGGCTCCAGGGGAAACAACGGAAACTATCCGGGCGGTAACAGCGGTTCGCAAGGTTTTGCTAGTGTCTTTGGCAGCGTTTCTACGGTTGGTGGCGGTTATGGTGGGGGTGACCGGCAATCTGGTGGTTCGGGTGGCTCTGGTGGCGGAACCGGTGGTGACAACGGTTCTGCTGGCGGCACGGGCGTCGATAATCAAGGATTTAACGGTGGAGCGGGCCATGGCGGTAGCTCTAACCGTAGCGGTGGCGGTGGCGGTGGTGCTGGTAACGCCGGTAACATTGGCGGTGGTGGCTCCGCTCTTTCTTCTTCAATTACAGGCTCTGCCGTAGCTCGCGCCGGAGGGGGTGCTGGCGGTTCTAAAAATGGTGGCGGCATTAGCGGTGGCGGTGGTGCTGGTAACGCCGGAAGACCGGCCAATGCTGGCGCTGTTAATACTGGTTCCGGCGGAGGTGGCGGTATCGGGCAATCCTCAGGTGCAGGTGGTGCGGGAGGATCGGGTATTGTTGTGTTCGCGGTGCCCTCTTACTCAACCGTAACATTTAGCGGTGGCGTTACTCGGTCAAGTGCTACGGTTGGCGAAAATACAGTTTATACAGTTACAAACACATCAACGACTGGTGAAAGTTTTACGGTAGAATAATGGCTCACTTTGCAAAACTTGATGAAAATAATATTGTAGTATTTGTCACCGCCGGAAGAGATGAAGACGATGGCAAGGAAGCGGAGCTTAGCGAGCGTACCGGGCACACTTACAAGCAGACCTCTTACAACACAGACGCCGGCGTGCATTATGACCCCAACACCGGGGAGCCCTCGGCGGATCAATCAAAAGCCTTTCGTTACAACTACGCCGGACTTGGTTATAGCTACGACGAAGAACGAGATGCTTTCATATCACCAAAAAAATTCGACTCATGGGTAATTGATGAAACAACTTGCACATGGACGTCTCCGGTTCCATACCCGGAAGATGGCAAAAACCATGTCTGGAACGAGGATTCTCAAAGCTGGAAGCTTATCCCAGAGGTTAGCTAATGTTTTGGTATAACCTGGACTCCCAGTGGGGTCTTCTCGGTGGTACCTGGGGCGACATTGGCAACCTTACCCAAGACCCCGGCGGTGAAATCTTTGTCCGCATGTCGGGCACGGGCGGTTTCCTTGGCGGTCCATCCAACGTTATTAACTATTCCTACTCGGAGGGGTCTACTCCGCTGGTACCAGGAGACGATTCCGGTGCAATCGGTGACGTAAGCATTGAAGTTGTAGATCAAAACAACTCTTCCATTTTGCTATACAAGGATGAGTTCTATCTCCAAGACAGGCTGCACGGTTCTGTCGTCGGGAACGTAGAGAACGTTAGCGGAAACAACGACATAATCACCATGGGTGGTCGTAGCATTCTTTCCTACCTCAATATCGAAGCAACAATACAGCCACAGTCTGGCAGCATTGAAGACGTAATGGACGCCATCCTTACGGAGGTTGGTCTGACTGGCAACATTATTTACGACACGGCTTTGCCACCGGAGACAATTCGAACTCCAGGATATACGGGTGACGTGTGGACGTTTGTTAAGCAACTGGCATCGGCCTACGAGTTTGAGGTTACCGTTGTCAGGGAGTACATTGTGGTGCGTCCCGTCAGGCAGCGCAAAATTGACAACACGAACCTGATTGACAAGAGTTGGCAAATTCAGGACATTGAGCTTGCGCAAGAATTCGATGTTGCGTATTACAACTATGTTTCACGAGCAGACTACCTTGTGTACCCCGAGGGCGGCTGGACACCAGAGGTTCAAGTGTACCAAGTTGCTTTCAACGAGACGGTAGAGTTCGAGGTTGAACTGGAGTTCTTTCTTACCTCCGTGCAGCAACCCACAGTGCAGGATATTGTGGAAAAGGATTACGGTACCGCTTCGGTGTACGCCGTTTCCGGTAACGACAACCTGCCGGTGAGCGCTGCGTTCTGGAGCGACTTCGGCGGGGGCATGTCGTTTGAGATTCTGGGCGACGGTAGCAAAGTAAAGATTACGATTGTCGGACCTACCTACGAGCCACTGTCACCGTATAGCATTTCAATCAGCGACGGTTCTACAAGTTACTCCACGCTTCGCATGGTGGGTACGGGTATGGACTATAACCGCGAACTTTACACCGAGCTTACCGGGCTAAGCCCATCTGACACCCCAATTGTCAAGGGACAAGAGATTGACAACCCAACGCTCGACACGCTAGAAGATGCCAAGCGTTACGCTTTGTTTGCACGTAGGTTGTACTCTTTGCCGAGGCAGACGTTTAGCACTAGCTCCAGGGAGTTTCCTCGCCTTGAGGGTTCCGTGCCGGTTATTCTGTACCCGACCTTTGACGACTTTGACGACACCTTGCCAGGTGGCTACTCATTCACTAACTTTAACTCAGACTATTCCGGCATTACCTTTGATCAATTTACGACCGACATTGGCAACACGGTACCACAGGGATTTGGCGAAGTGTCCGGGGCGAGAATTCAGCTTGATGACGCTATGTACCGGGTCCGTAGTGTGACCATTACCTCAGACATTATTAGTATTGACGCAGAGTACGACACTTTGTTTAGCGATTTAATTGCCATTTATCGTGCCCCACAATGGAAGGACGTCGCTCCGGCCTGGGGTGGCATGGCTGATATTTGGGAAGACGTAGTTATTTTGGAGGAAGTCCAGAAAACATTCGAAGACTTCAATGGTGTGTTTGGTGGGGTAAACTTCAAGGATTATGCCCTTGTTCCCCTTAAGCAAGAAACCTACGCCCTAGCATGACGAACATTCCCGACTCTTATTTACAACCCGCGTCGCAACCGTGGGGTCGCTGGGTAACGCAGACGTTGCGTAACTACCTGGCTAAGCGTGAGCAATATGACCTGGATACGCAGAACGCAATCCGCCAGCTCAACATTGCTATACCGCAACCGATGCGGGGTATGTTGTGGAACCAGACCGGCACGACGGTGACCATTGCCACCGCCGGAGTGTATGTGCCACTTGGTTTGGCGGGCACGTTGGATACTGACGGTACTTTTAATATGGTTGCCGGGACGGTAAACCCTTCGGGGTTAAAGAACAACACGAACCAGGCTCGCACGCTGGTGTTTATTGCGACTTATGACGGCAAGGCTGGCGACAACAACGCGATTGGTTTGAAGCTGGCGCTAAATGGTGTGCCTATTGACGCTACCGAGTGTCGCTCTTTTGCGGGTGATGGCGGTCAAGTAGGTAAGGCGTTGACCCAGTGGACGCAACGTGTGGAGCCAAGCGATGAGGTTTCGATGTGGGTTTCTGGTATCAATGGCACTACAGACCTCACGGTTGAACGCTACAAGCTTTTGGCGCACGCAATTCTATAAGCGTTTGATATACTAGAAAAAGAAATTACAAGGAGTTTTCATGGCATCAACAACCAGTCCGGATGGCATTGTCTATCCCGACGCTAGTGATCCTATTGCGCCGCTTAACACGGTGTTTAAGGATCTTGCTGATTCCGTGCAGACAGCTTTGACCGCCGGTGCCGGTGCCGGTGGCGGTGGGGGTTTCGAACAAAACTTTATGATGATGGGTGCATGACAATGGCTAACGCTTACAAGATTCTCGGTCAGGTTGATTTGACCACGACCGCTGACACTGCTGTGTACACGGTTCCCGCTGCGACCGAGGCTGTTACCTCGACGATCATCCTCGCTAACCGGACTGCTTCCGCTACGACTTTCCGCCTCGCGGTAAAGCCTGACGGAGCGGCTCTTGCGAACTCTCACTACATTGCTTACGACGTGCCAATTGCTGCAAACGACAGCACCACGTTGATGCTTGGTGTTACGGTCAACGCTGCGGATGTTATCTCGGTTACTGCTGGAGACGCTAACGCTATCAGCGTGAACATCTTCGGTACTGAGATTTCCTAGGGGGGTTGTTGTGGCTGTCACTAGCATGGCAAACAGTTCTATAAGGGACTTTACAAAGTTCAACCGTATGTCTATCGCCTACCCTGCCGAGGGTGACCATGTTTGGGACGAAGAAGCTGGTGACTGGATAGCTGCTGAGGTTGACGAAACTCAAGAGTAATCTTTTCGCGCCCAATACATTCCGCGATAAGCGTTTCTAAAAATACTCGCTATAGAGTTTTGATTCTTAGCTATTTTTTCGGTTTGCCCTGATTGTAATTCCATTTTCCAGGTTTCACGTCTAAACGGGATTACCTGCACGATCGGGGTCCCCGCATCAACAACACCCTCAAAACCCTTTTCTAGAATAAATGGAAAGTTGACGGGTGAAAAATAAGTGTCCGTGTCTACAATTCCAGAAAACGGAATAATTATTTTTTCCTCTCCGTTTAGCGGTGGAATAAACATGCTGGAATATCCTGCCGGTGTTTGGATTGCCCACGGGTTCATCCATTTAGGTATGTCGTAACCGCGTTGCCCAGCCTCATGGGTAGGCGCTTGTTCGGGTGAGTGAAACTCCACACCTAGCCCACTTGACCATTGGTAGTAGGGTGCCCCATCTCGTTCACTAATGTGTATGTCATGGGTCAGCCGGATGATATATCCAGCCATGACCGCATCCAACATGGGAAGGCAACGCTTTGCGGTTTGACTCGTTCCGCCATCGGGAAAAATTTGAAATTCTTTGTCCATATAGGGCGCAAGTTTTTTCAGCCATTCGGGGATGGCTTGCTTTCCCGGTAAGGGCTGGAATTGTTCTGGAACAACACCTGTGATGTCTGTGAATTTTATTGTTGGCACGATTCCTCCTTGTTGGGAATAACGTACCACATTCTAATGGTAAAATTGTTAGATGGCTACTTTTCACGATCTACTTACCCTTAGCAACGCGACCGCTACCGAGCTAAGCCCTGGCGCAAACCACTCCGGGCTGGATGTTACCGTGCAGAACGTTGACGACACCGCTAACGTGTTCGTCGGAGCGTCCACTGTGACAGCTTCGGATTACGGCTTCAAGCTGGTTCCCGGTGCTGGAATCTCGTTCGAGCTGAACCCCAAAGACCGGCTGTACGTCATCTCAGACGTCAACGAGTCCAAAGCGGCGCTCATCCGCATCTTCCTAGAGGACATTTAATGGCTACCTTCTACCCCGCGCCGGGAGGCAGCGGTGGGGGTTCTTCTGTAACCGTATCCGGCACCGAACCAGCATCGCCCTCAAGTGGTGACCTGTGGTACGACACCAATACCAACTCTATGCGGGTATATGTTGTTGACGCCTTCGTGCCCTTAGCTTCAGCGCACGACACTTGGGACCTAACGCACTAATGAAACTTCATAACCCCTGGCCTACAGGTCGTAGCATCAACAAAAACAGCCCATTCGGATGGCGCATTCACCCGATTTCGAAAAAGAAGAAATTTCATAATGGTGTGGATGTAGCCGGTAGCTTTCCCGTTACCGCTGCTGCCGACGGGGTTGTAAGCAAGGTGGGCTACTCAAGGACAGGTGGAGGGCACACTGTACTTATTGACCATGGAGAAATTGTCACCGTGTATTACCACGGCGCTCATGCAACAGCCCTCAAGAAGGGCCAACGGGTACAAACCGGTGACTTTATTTACACATCCGGCACGACAGGTGCGTCCACTGGCAACCACCTTCACTTCGAAGTCCGCCGTCGCGGTGGGCGTTGGGGTAACGTGCTCGATCCCGAACTGTACCTTGACGGTAAAGCACCAGCTCCCGTAAACAGGGTGTCTGGCAGGCTCGACAAGGCTACCTGGACGCAGTGGCAGAAGGCGCTCAACGCTGCTGGCCACAACGCGGGACGACCCGATGGCAGACCAGGACGTATGACTTACAGCGCAATCCAGAGATGGGCCGGAGCGACCGTAGACGGGCGTGTGGGACC
>Ga0208646_1001210_pt1 | contig 13071 bp, 12 predicted proteins | sample AntAceMetag02UK8_FD_184762 | JGI IMG/M metagenome (GOLD analysis project Ga0208646, IMG submission 184762) | Saline lake microbial communities from Ace Lake, Antarctica - Antarctic Ace Lake Metagenome 02UK8 (SPAdes) (version 2) | ecosystem: Environmental > Aquatic > Non-marine Saline and...
CAATCTTTACCTGAGTTTCCCTGTCGAACTCTCTTCTTGAAGATGGGGGTTTTGGTTTTTTTGGTTCATATTCACATAATGACTGATTGTGCGAAACATACCCGTCATAGTTCGAAGCCATTTCGTCTTTACACCCATACTTACGACTGCTTGGAGGGGTTCCATAACCATAATGATGAGCAAGGATTATTGCACCTCCGACTGAGTAATTAAATTCTGTAACGTCTGCTGCGTGAGTAGTATCAGTATGTGCAAATAGAACGAATGCGAAGAGTAATGTTGGTATTAAGTATTTTTTAAGTATCATACAATTATTATAGCAGTCTGGAGTCTATTTTTTTTCTCACCTGTGGATATCATTTGGTCTTTAACAAAATTGTTTTTTATAATTTCAATAGTTTGAAAATAACAAACTCAGGAACCTTATCCAGCTGCTTACAAACTTCTGGCTTTAGGACCCGCATCTGATCATTTGGAACAGGACTTACGATACGCTCTATGGTGAAACCAGCAGCATAAGCTGCCTCAGAAATACTCTCGAAAGAGTGGTGCCATGTGTTCACGGAGTCTTTACCGAATATGTTTGAGATCTTTCTGGCATGGACATAGTCCCCCTTAATCCTTCTCTTGCGGGTTAGTGTATCTTTTCGTATTTCTAGTTCTGTAATCTGTTCGTTTCCAGTATTCTCTGAGACCATTGCTGTCCGTACAGGATGAGCGCATGAAAATAAGAAATGAGACCCTGGTTTCAAAACCCGATTGACCTCTTTGAGGACTGCAGTCCAGTCTTCTAAATAATGGATTGCGAGACTCGAATATACAAAATCAAAACTCTTATCCTCAAAATCTAATTTTTCCATATCCATTACATAAAACTTACAATCTCTGTACGATTCTTCAGCAATCAAAATTAAACCTTTTGAGAGATCAATCCCGATTGATTCTTCTGCACCCTGCTGTTTGAGATAATTACTATCTTCCCCACTTCCACACCCAAGACTGAGCACAGTCTTACCTTTCAGGTCAGGAAGGAGACCGTACATTGCTGGCTTTTCATAATACGCATGATAAAGAGAGTCTTCTGGGTTACGGACATGTTCGGCGTACGATTTTGCATTTTCTTCGTACCATGTTTGTGTTTTCTTATCGGTAGACATGAGGTTAGTATAGCAAAAAACAAGGAGTTTATATTCGATATTTACTTTATACTCGCTTTTCTGAAGAGCGCGCACGTTGTAACTCTCGAACTTTAATCTTGCTTAAGGACCATCTCCATATCAGAAATTATAGCTCCACTTTTCATCTGCCAGGCGGGATCCGATATTCTTTTCCCTGTATCTTCAAATCCTATTTTCTCATAGAAGCGCCGTGCATTTTTGTTGTAGTCAGCAAGAATAACATAAGTAGGTTTATCCTTATCGAGTTTCCCTTTAACTTCTTCCCAAAGCTTCTTTCCTACACCCTTCCCTTGGGAGCTCGGGAGAACATAGATAGATTGCAGCTGGTTCTCTTCGTCTGCTCTAATCATTCTACAGAGACCAACTATATCATCACCTTCTTTTGCAACAATAAAAGATTCATTTTCAGGAATATTTCTTAACTTTTCTTTACCTCGCTCAATAGCTTCTGGTGTAAAAAAATCTTTAAAGTGATCCTCTATGTCACCCCTAGTTACCCCCGACTCCTCATTAGGATATGTGGCGAGCCAGGTTTGATACCAGACTTTTTTTATTCCTTCCATATCATCAGGGGTAGGTTTTTCAATATGAATTTCTTTCTGCTTTTCAAAATTAGGTATTTTTTCCATGTGATAATTCTATCATTTTTGAGGCGAATTGGTAAAAACCGCCAGCCTGACTGAATACGATTTGAAGAATGAGATTAGCACACTGGAAGGTACCCCGTCGGTCTATACTTTCTTTTTCTGCATTATATTTGTGTTTATCAGAAAAATCATCGTGAAGTTTATCTAAATCAATAAAACATAAAACTGCAGTAAAATCTCGGGTATCAACTAACTCAATACACTTATTTAGAATGGTACAGCAAAAAGAACAATAGACACTATCAACTAACATGTCTTGGCGGTCTCAAGGACTTTATCTTATCATTTTTTTAATAAATCTATGTTCTATATATTAGTTTGTACGATTACAGAATGCCAATTTTATAAAGCATAAACTGCTGATTGTTAACCTAGAGGATTACAGAATAAACCACTCCACTCTTTTCTCTTTTTCTTTCTGAAATAGAGAACTAGTCTTTTTACTGCTTCGTTCCCTCTCTGATATTTCAATCACCTGTTCCAATCCTTCTTTACTGAATATTTTATCCAACAACCTGTTTAGTTTTTTCTTCATCTTAAATAACTCATAATGCAAGTACAATACGAGTGAGTATAAAATAAACACAAGATGAAATCCGAACTGAACAGGATCGCCATATTCGTCAACACCGAAAACTGGATCTGTGACGATAAACTGATAAATCCAAACGGGGATTACGACAAAAACAATAGCACCTGCAAAAAACCGCACAACACTTCCAAACCGCTCACCTTCTTTTTTATGATCTTTAATCATCCATTTCCAGAAAAACATATCTTTATTATATCATAATAGAAATAAAGAGAGCTACAAGGTAGCTATTTTCTCGGGTTTTCAATATGAGATTCTTTTTTTGCTTCATACTCATGATCAAGGCTTTCCGTCACCTCATCTACCAGTTTAAAAATCACTTTATTTTTTAGACCCATCTCTCCAACCTTCTCTTCCAGATATCTTTTTACAAACGCATCAATCTCTTTTAGTTTTTCTTCATCAAGATGCGCACCACCCAAACTAAACTCCTCCATCCTAGAGAGGGAGCTCAAATATCCTCCTCCCCATAATGTATCCTCTAATTCACTTTCATAATCAGAGTAAGAGGATTCATGGGATATCATGTTCCTGATCCTATTGTCTTCTTGTAAAAAATGAGATAACTTTTTAACTTTTATAGCAGTTTCTGTATTTTTTATATGCAAGTTTGATAATAATGCGTTTTCAAATACATTTTTCTCTAGACCAAGATCATACACATGCGAAACCAATCTGAAGACCCGATCTCTTATTGCAATTATATTTAAATAGTACAATTCGATATGCATTGATATAGATTGAGAAAGAGACGGTCCATTTAATTTCGTATCGGTTTTTAGCTTACTAATAACTTCTTCAAGAGAAATCACACTGTCCATCCTGTACTTTATCTGATCTAGTCGCTTCTGTGTTTCAAATATATAAGACTGTCTCCTGGTTAAGTAGTTTTCGTATCTCGAATCGTAGAAACCTTTTCTTTTAATCGTCAGATCCTCCTCAACAGGATCCTTACCTTTTAACAGGTAAGCCACATCTTTCCTCACACACTCTTTGAAGCTTTGATTCATTAACGAATTCTAACACAATCAACAACCCACGCGGCAAGAAAGTGTCTAAGGGGGTGGTTACATGATAGCAAGATTGGTCATAGCACCTTTCTTTAGTATGTCAAAGCTGTCATATTTTGTCATTTTCTAAAACTCCACAAACTTTGTAACAAAGTTTGTGCCTATGACTCATCCTGACAATACGTTGCTGTATATATCTCTATATGTGACCTCGGTCGGGGTTACATGACTGTTGCTTAACAGGGACTCGTTCCACGATTACTCACCTCACTTCGTCACAATGTTCCTCATTCACTAAGTATCGCTGGACGCAACTCGCCGACAAGCACTCGCTACGTTCGTCTTGTATACCGGCTCCGTCGTTTCTCGTACCTGAGGCCAAAGAAAAATAAAAAGGCGAATCTTACAGATCCACCTTAATATTTTCTAGTTGGCAGTCAGGGTTCAGTATCTACTGAGTGCAAGCAAACTAAGGGTATTCTAAAGGTCACTTCCCTATTCTCATGATGTATCTAGACTGCTCTTACAAAAGGGTTCATTACACGCTAACAATCACTTTTTTACCCAAATCTGACCATATAATTCTGTATATAAATACACGGATAAAAGCAGGGAAAAATAAAAATACAAAAAAAAGTATAATTCTTGATTTTTTATCAAGAATTATACTTCCTCTTTTTCTTCAACCAAGGAGAACTAGTACCCTAGAGACAAGTAGCTTCCGGTACTGAAGAATACGGCACTACTACACGAATAGTTCCAAGTGATCCTCCTACAATTCTATATGGAGGAAATACAACAATTAACTCATCTGAACCAACAATAATCACATCCCAATTTTCCGCGTCTTTAATGTCGTTTATCGTGGACTCGGGCAATTCACTAGCCATGTTAGAGTTGTTTGCAAAATCTTTTAATAATTGCGTTTCTCCCACAGACATTACTTTTTGTAGAGAATCCTGGCGACATAACATTTCACTTATAGTCATTATCTTATTCGATTTTAGATCCCAGTTTATAGCTGTCGGCCAACGATGATTACCATTTCCACCACCGGAATAATCTGCAGTCACCATCTCTACTCCTACTACCCCATCCTTAACCCCCACAACTGTATATGAAATTGTCAGACTAACTTCGTATAAATCAAAGCTACCGATACCAGACTCGGCCCCTTCGAGGGCTTCATCTACATAATCCTTAATATAAGTATTTAGCTGCTTCACCTGATCATCAGTCCCATTAAATTTTGGATATTTAATATCAATAGATGTTTTTTCTTCCTCTTTAGCGATAACTTCCTCTTGCCAGGTTAGTAGCGGAAGATCATCAAAACCTGTTGCAAAACCATCTTCTGGTAAAACGGCTTTTATTTTTGTAAGAACTTCTTGAGATAACATCTTAGAACCAGAAGGATCTTCTAGACTAATCTCTTCAGAAGATACTTCTTCTACATTTTGCTCAAGAGCGTCTTTCTTATTATTATCTGTGAGAGAGAAAAGAACTATTGCAGAGAGAATTATTAATGCGAAGATGAGACTTTTTTTAATCATGTTGTTCATAGTAGCTTATTTAAGTAAAATTGGTAAGAGTTATCTATTTTTTGTTTTATGTGTAAAAAGTCCATTTTACTGTGATTTAACTGTGAAAATGCGACATAAATAGTCCCTTTTGATACAGTGGCAGACATGTCAAACATAAAAACATTACAACCATTCAAGAAAGGACATGACCCGAGGAGAAATACGAAAGGGAGACCTAAAGTTTCTTATGCAGAGTCGAAATTTGATGAATTATTAGAGAGCGAGCTTGATAAGCTTGTTCCGGGGACGAAGAATACCTACGGAGAGATGATGGTACGGAGAGTAATTCTTGATGCAATCAAGGGTAAGTACACTGCATACAAATTTCTCTCAGATCGTGTTTACGGAAAACCAAAATTTGCTGAGAGGACTCCTGGAGAGGTTTATTATGAACCAGATGATGAGATTGATGAGAAGGCTAACCGAGCAGTTAAAGCTTATATGGATGGTTACAAAGAATAATTCATTATTATTTTAACCAGCGACATGCCATTATATTTTCAGACACCTCATACATAGTAGCTTACTAAAACGTAAATTGGCAGTAATTATTATTTCGTCCCATATTACTAAGCTCTTAGGCACTCATAGTCATATAATAAAAAGCTGCGATTACGATAATTAAAATCAGAAAGATAAACATACCCCCAAAAAGTATAGTAGTAATCTCTCCTGCAGCAGAAACAGAATCTCCCACTTTTTTCTTTACAACTTCCTTTTTGAATTTCTCTTTAAATTCTCCTCGCTTGTATTTCTTATAGAATGAGTACGCCAGTTAGCGGCATAGGTCAAAAGTACAATTCCACCCAAGGTAGCAAGGACATTATCCCTAAGATCACTTTCTGTCGAAAAGAACCCTATCGCAAGAATAACTGCCCAAAAACCTACATACAAGCCACCTGCAATAAGCCCCAGTACAGTAAGCCATTTCAAAAGCCATCTCCCCGGCTCACTTATGAGCAATACTCCTACGGCTATTATTATTAAAAGTATGTAAAGCATATTAATTTATGCTTACACAAAAATCCTCACGTAAATCTACTATTTTATTTTTCATATTGTTCTAGCGGTTTTTAACGAATAAAGCTGAAGAGTCTCTCGGATAGAAGACTCCTCGCCATTGCGACAACCGAGGTTGCCCACATACTGTTTCCAATACGTGACCCGCTAGAGTGACTCTGACGAGGAGTCTTCCATACTCTAGCGGGAGTTTGATATTCCGACCATATCTCTTTCGAGGGTTAGGTCTTTATTGTTACTACATGATACCAAACTTAGTGGTACTCGTCAGTAGCTTAGCTTCTATTATTAGTATTGTCGAGTTTAGTTAGCCATTTACAATCTTATAACTATTATTTTCTTATGTATATGCTTGTGCTCAGACCAGACTTCCTGAAGCTCTTCCCTCAATACACCAATAGCATCTGGTTTAAAATCACGTTCACCCCAAACAAATTGCACTAGTTTCTGATTTGTATGTTTAAGATATTTTTTTAATAAATCTTTTCTTATGTAGAGTAAATTTGATTTGAAATAATCAGAATCATCTTTACGGAATGTTCTATAGATTGTTGCTTGATTTCCTTTTTTATCAAATAAGTCTTGTAGACCATCTCTATTTTTTAATTCTAAAAAATCACATAGAGCCGGTGCTAGAAAATCAGCACATCCACCTTGATTTTCTGTACTATGATAACTCTCCCACCCTAAACTATGTGTTGGTATTTCCACTTCTATACCTGGGGTATTTACATTTTGTTTTAAATCTATGTACTCAGGAAAGTTTTTAGGTTCTTTTAACATTCCAATCACTGTTTCACCAGTATCAGGATCTTTACTAATCAAAGGACTAGCCCTGACGGAAAAATTGAGTATCTCTGATTCTGTAAGTTCATCGCTTTTTTTACGAATAGTATGAGTTCTACTAAGACTGAAACATTTTTTTATGTTCTGTTTTGAAGATAATCCTTCAAAAAATTCTCCACCAAACTTACGAGACCATGGCACTTCTCCAACAAAAGTATAATAATCTTCCCATGGTCCAGGTATTTCATGATTTCCTGGATATTCTTTATTATTAAATCTAGATCTCAATTTTGAAATGTCTGAAGAAGCAGAAAGAACCGGGTTGATAAAAGTAAAGACTTTTCTTGCATCAAAAGGAGCTGACTCACTTATATAACCCCCAATCAAGACCCATGGACCTTCTATTCCATCTACTTTTTCCATTTTAATCAGATGATCATACGAAGGAGTATCTCCTTCTACTGTCCAAGATCTTACTGACGTTAGACGATTTGAAAATAAACTTTCCAGAGGAGGCTTCCATGCTTTAAGTCCTTCTGGAAAACTAGGATCAATGTCACAACTAGGAATCCGAATAGGATAAAGATCCAATAAACCTTTTTCTAATCTTAAACCTGAAACTTCAAAATAAGCAATCCAAGAATATTTTTTTCCATACCTATCAACTTTTCCCTCGCCATCTCTCTGTCTTCTATAGAAGTCTCTCTCACTAATAGATCGATCAACTTCCTTAAACAGCTCAGGCGAATAACCCAAGTTTAATATACGCCATTTTATTTGCTTTAGTATTCCACGATACTCTTTATGTTCAAAGTCATAATTATTTCTTCTCGGTGCCAGTCTTCCTATCGTATAATTTTCAAAATCCATATGTATGGCCTCGCTAGCTTTTTCGCAATGTTTTGAACTTATATATCTAAAGTCTGGTATTCTTTTAACAGGCTTTTGTAATGGTATTTTAAGACGTCTAACTGAGCGTTTCCCTAAACAATTACTATCTATTTTTTGAGATAATTCTAAAATTCCTAATACATAATCTCTCATGAGGATATGTGTGGTTGCATAGACGGCACCTTCAGCAAAAAGAGAATCGTACAAATCACAAGAAAACTGTTTGATTGACTCTTTTATCTCATTAGTAGGAAATGCCCATTTTCTCATCAATAATCCATAACTAGCAGCGAGCATTCTTTCTGGAATATACGAATCATTGAAGCCTAAAGATTTTATTGTTATCTCAAAAAGTGCCCCGGGGCATTCCTCTCCGAGAATGACAAGTGCCTTAGTTGCTTTATCTCTTGTCGGACGATCAGTTGTAGTCAAAAATAATCCTACTAACTGTACCAAATTACGAGCAGTATTCGAATCAATTCCTGATCCCTCAGAATCAATTATCCAGCTTAATAATCGATGTACTACCGACTCCTTATAAGTCTTTCTTATATATTCACTCCAGATTATATCCCTTTTGGCCATATCCATTTTGTATAAATAATCCCATATCTTTGTCGATGAATAAGGATGATTATTTCTGCATGCGAGTGTAACTAATGTCTCAAAAGTATTGCCGCGTATTTCATTATCATCCGTCGATAACAAAACATTAAGTAATTTTGATGTTTGATCAGAAAAAGAATCTTTATTTCTCCACAATAATCCTTCTAGAAAGATATCTACCGCAGGATTAAGCCTTTGTTGTTTTTTAGGTAAATAATAAACTAATTCCCTACTTGACTTAGGAAGTGTTCTTTTAACGCGTTCTGGGAATTCGAGCATTATTGCAGATGCTATTCCTGGATGTTTGTATTCTCGACCCCATTGATCAATCTCAAAAATTTTACCGAGCGGCTTATTTTTATAAAATGACCTTCGGATTTTTAATTCATTCTTAGTGTTTAAGTTTGAGTTAATTAAATGTATTGCGATCAGATGATCACTAAATCTCTGATAGGGCATCCTTATGACCTCTTTTGGAGAACCATCTTCCCATATAACATCTTCACCCAATAGCCCTTCTAATAACATATGTTTCTTGATCAAATGAGACTCCTTTCTTGATTTCCCTGTAATTTCTTTGATGACAGAAATTGCATCTTCCATATCTATATAATCTTTCGTCCTTTCAGCCATCAGAGAAGAGATACCAACATTAACACCTGAAGACTTTTTTACTCCCTTGAGTATAAGCCAGCATGTCTTCTTACGGAGATTGCAATCATTTTCGACCTCTTCACCGACCTTTTTTACAAAGTCTTCTAAGATTTTTCTGAAACTCTTCTGCCCGGATGCAATCATATTAATATTACGACTCTTTGTAGTTGTCGTTTTACCAGATAGTGAACTACATAATATTTTTAGAAATAGAGGTTTAGAAAATTCATGTACCAATAATGGAACATGAGGATTGGGTATTTTATAGTATTTAAAAAATGCTTTTTGGGCATCGAACTCAATATCCTGAAAACCATAATGAACCACCCTCACAAAAGAACTTCGTGAATGTTTTGAAAAAATGTTCTTATCAAAAGGTGTCCTACAACTCAGAATTAGTCCTACATTTTTATATTTTTTCACTAACGATATAATCTGTGATATATACCTCTTCCATGAATCTCTATTGCCTTCGTTTATACCGTCAAAAATTATTAGAGCTCTACCATTAGAGGATTTACCGAGTTTATCTAACTGTTTAAGCAATTGTATAGGTGAAGATGCTAAGCCTGTTTCACTACATACCGTCTCGAGAGGATTTTTATTCTCTTGTAATTTATTAGCAAGAATAAAAAGAGTTGGTAGGCCTTTTTTTGTTCTCTGTATGGATATATCACAGAGTGTATGTGTTTTTCCAACTCCCCAATCTCCCAATACAAGCATTAAATTATTTGTAATAAGTTCATAGTCTGGAGAACCTATAAATTCTGAAATTTCTTGAATTGAAGAAATAAACTTTCTATGACCTGTTGCCTCGCTTCTTATCTTTCTCCATTCTTCAGGACTTTCTTCTGCACCACTCTCTCTATCCCAAAGATTCTGACTCTCTTTTCTTAAATCACTACTTAATTTTAGAACGATGCCTTTTATAGAGATTAAAACCTTCATTGTTTGTCTAGGATTCTTTTTAGACAATCTATTGATCAGTTTTTTTAACTCGTTAATCCTTGATCTAGAAACTATTTTTTTAGTTTCCTTAGAGGCGTCTTTCCATGATTTCTCTAAAAGTGGAATAAACTCATATATGAATTTCCTATGCTCATCGGACAAACCTAATGTCCTAACTGCAGAAAAAAGAGACTCTATTTCAAGATTTGGAGCTTCTGAATCGAGTGAAGGAGTATAACGTGGTCCAGCCGACTCGATATTAAGTTCATTAACTTTATTTATCTTTTTTAGGCTAATATTATTAGACATTTTAGTATTACCATTTAAATATAACAATAATATACAGAAATGACTAAGGGTTTAATAGTTACCCACTCCCTTTCACTAGCCTTACCCACGACATAGGGTATGTTGGTGTCGTGCAGATAGCAAATCCTCTACAAATAGCCACCAAGGAGAGTAAGCAGCTCTCTGAGATTAGATACTGCCTCTATGCTCGTAAATCAAGCGAGTCGGAAGAGAAGCAAGCTCTCTCGATAGATTCTCAGATCAAAGAAATGCTCGCACTCGCAGACAAAAACAATCTCAAAATTAATGATATCTACCAAGAGTCCCATTCAGCTAAAGATTGCGGAAAGAGACCTGTATTTAATAAACTCCTTGATGACATACGTATTGGGAAGTTCGATGGAGTACTGGTCTGGCATCCAGACAGACTCGCCAGAAACGCCGGAGACCTTGGAGCGATTGTTGATCTTCTCGACCAACAGAAGCTTGTCGAGATCAGAACGTACAGCCAGAAGTTTACCAACAATCCTAATGAGAAGTTTCTCCTCATGATATTGGGATCACAAGCAAAGCTTGAAAATGACAATAAGAGCATTAATGTTAAGCGAGGACTCAGGGCGAGATGTGAACAAGGATTACGTCCCGGACCTGCACTAACTGGATATATTAAAACAAGGAATGAAGAAGATAAGTGCAAGATGTTCGTAGACCCCAAAAGAGCACCAACAATCAAACGAGTCTTCGAGAAGATCGCCTATGAAAAATGGTCAGGCAGAAAAGCCTACACCTGGATGCACAATGAAATGAACTTCAAGACCCGAAATGGAAAGAAGCTGTCGCTAGGAAACTTCTATAGACTAATCAAAACCCCATTCTTCTACGGGGAATTCGAATACCCTGCCGATAGCGGAAACTGGTACAAAGGAATCCACACTCCAATAATCACCAAAGAGGTCTTCCTGCTTGTCCAAGAAAATCTTAAGATCGAACACGCTTTCTCACATGGATCAAAAGAGTTTTCATTCACCAAAATACTCACCTGTGGATCTTGCGGTTCAGGAATATGTGCACAGGAAAAGACTAAGTATCAAAAGAACGGAAATGTTCATCACTATGTTTACTATTCATGTAATAAGAGCAGAGACCGAGAATGCCAAGAACCCTATCTAAGAGAAGAGTCTCTTGTCGAGCAAGTTTGTGAGCTCATAGATTCCTTGGAAATATCAAAGCTGGGTATCCAAAAGAAGATGAAAGATGAGATTGAAAGATTCAGTAGATTCCAAGAAATCACCAAGGGTCAGACCGAGAAAATCGAAATCAAAGATATTGATATTAGAAACTATCTAAAGTACATACTGAAGAATGGATCACTACTGGAAAAGCGTGAGGTGCTAGAGAATATTAAGACAAGGATGTCCGTTCAGGACAAAAGTATTATTATTGACTTAATCGATTGTTAGCGAGTTCAATATTTAGATTTTCAAAAATACGCAGAAGGTTCATCGTAAAGCTGAAATAACAATCAAAATACTTTTTTGTGTCATCTGTACTAACTCCGTCAATAAATGCAAAATCTCTGTAATTTGACCTTATCCGCATGAAATATGCGAAATCAAAAATGGAGACCTTAAATTTATTTTGAAGGTACTTCTTATAAAGATCTTTATCTGGCAGCTTCCTCAAATTAATATTATGCTTCTTTTTCCAGTCTTCCTCTTTATATTTTCCGATCTTTCTTAATGCTATCTTGTACATATCTTCCGAATTTGTCCTTGTACTCAAATTTGCTCCTGGAGGAACTCTGTAACTTAATATAGAGCTGTCAAAAACTTGATTCAAAAAAGCATCCGAAAACTGAATCTCTCGCACTTCTAACTTTCTAGTAAACTCCCCAACGCACCAGATATGCGACTTACTGAAACTTTTTTGATCTAAAGATAGAAGATACTCGGTCTTTAGTAAAATGTTGAATAACAAATAATAAGCCTTTATTGGCAACCACGAAGTAGATGCATAGGAGTAATCTTTATCTATTTGAACGATAGCACTCTCATCACATAAAGACTGTCTAGTCAGTTTAATCAGATTATCTTTAGTATTCAGGAAGGGTAAGTTTGCTTTTCTCAGGTTTTTAGCCGAAATAAGTGTCGCACCAAAAGTTAACCTAGAAAGACAGTTAATATAATTTAGATGAGTTTGATATGCTTGTTTCTTATTTAGGTCCATATATTAATTTCAGGATTATCTATCTAGGCACCCCAGGACCTCAGTCTCTCATTTTTTTTGGGAGAGTAAGTTTAGGTATTTTAAAATTTGATAAAAAACATATTCTTCGTCTATCCAAACTAAACTAAAATCAAATCATAAATTTCGTTCAGATGATTAATAGTATAAGACTTAATTAAGTGAGCTATTAAATCTTTCAAACTCATCTTACCTACAACTCTATTTGATGCATCAAATCTTGCGATAATGGTTGATTTTAGTTTTTCTTTATCTTCGGATGAAATTAAAAGTCTTTCTTCAAAGATGACGATAGACGCATACCCAGCAGAAACTTCGAATATTTCTTTTTCTATAGCAAGTGTCTCTACATCAAAATCAGTCTGATCATATTCAGAAGCAATTATTTTTGCTGTCTCTCTTGCTTTTTTATCACAAAATTCTTCTATTTGATTTATGTTCATATGTTAAATTTTAAGAATTAACTAACTAGGTACTCTCAGAACCTTATCCTCTCATTGTTGCCTAACAGGGACTCGAACCCCAACTTCTGGTACCAAAAACCAGCGTCCTACCATTAGACGATTAGGCAATGTGGGAAAAGTATAGCATTCTCCGACCAGAAAACAAGATTAATCTCTCTTG
>Ga0208646_1001211_pt1 | contig 13048 bp, 11 predicted proteins | sample AntAceMetag02UK8_FD_184762 | JGI IMG/M metagenome (GOLD analysis project Ga0208646, IMG submission 184762) | Saline lake microbial communities from Ace Lake, Antarctica - Antarctic Ace Lake Metagenome 02UK8 (SPAdes) (version 2) | ecosystem: Environmental > Aquatic > Non-marine Saline and...
GGTTGTCGTGACCGTATCGCCACGAACAGGCCTTTCTCGCTAAACGTCCACCGGACCCTCGGTATCATCACGAATATGACGCTTGCTCGCATTGCCCCGCTGGTTCACTCAGCCGGACCCATCGTTGCGAGCATTTTGCTGGTGTTGTTTTGGGCTAATCCCCCCGGGGTTGCCGGGGTTATTGCGCTCAGTCTTGTGCTGATCGGGGGAGTGGTCTCGGCGGTGTATCACGTGGAAGTAATTGCCGCCTTTGTGGGAAGAGTGCTGGGTGCCATTATTTTGGCGGTTGCAGTCACCATCATCGAGGTCACCCTGATTGTGTCGATTATGGTCGAATCGGGGGAGGCCGCCTCGGGCCTTGGCCGCGATACGGTGTTTGCGGCCGTGATGATCACCACCAACGGCATTATTGGGCTCTCCGTGATCGCCGCCACCCTGCGGTCCTCGACCTCATCGTTTAACAGTGAGGGGAGTGGTGCTGCGCTGGGCGCAATCGCCACGATTGCCACCCTTAGTCTCGTTGTTCCCACCTTTGCCACTGGTTCCAGCGGCCCCACCTTTACGACCCCGCAACTGTTGTTCGTGGGGGCCGCCTCCCTTGGCGTGTACAGCCTTTTTTTGTACATCCTCACGGTTCGACATCGTGAGCACTTTGAGGACCCTGCCAGTCCGCCCACCGAGTCTCTTCGCGTGGTGCCCACACAGGGAAAGTTCGTTCAAAGCATCATCTTTCTCGTTGTCACCCTGATCGTCATTATTGGTTTAGCCCGGGTTCTCTCGCCCTCCATCGAAGGCGTCGTCACCGGGGCGGGGCTGCCACTCACCTTCGTTGCGGTACTCATCGCGTTGGTTGTGTTGCTGCCAGAAGGTGCAACAGCATTTCGCCTGGCTCGCCGAGGCCACCTGCAATCCGGCTTCAACATCGGGTATGGGTCGGCGCTTGCGAGCATTGGTCTGACCATCCCCGCACTCGTTGTGGTCTCGCTCGTGCTCGACATCAAATTGGAGTTTGGCCTGCGAGATGTCGACATCGTGCTTTTCCTGCTCACCCTCGTTGTGAGCACCGTGACCGTGGCCTCCAACAGGGTGACCCTGTTCCAGGGAGGTCTCCACATGGCAATTTTCTTTGCCTTCCTCTTCTTGTCGACAAACCTCTAATGGGGGAATCACCCCACAGGATTCACTCCGTACGCACAGTCGACCCAAGAATTGCGCCCTCAGGCTGACAGCCCGAAATCCCAGGGAAGTCAGGGGTTTTCTGCGTGCGGCGGCAATTCACCTGGTGAGAGCAGCGGGCACATCACACGTAGGTCTGGGAACTGCGGGATGATTTCTGCGGGTCGTCCCTGCCGAGTCTCACCCAGACCGAAATGGTCAGCACAATCAACGCAAACCCAAACAGGAGGTCCTCTAGAGGGGCGTACGCAATTCGCAATCCAATGATGTGTTCCTCGCCGTAGAGCACGATTCCCCTCCCGGTGAGCCAGCCGTTCGTCAGGAGTTGGAAAAAGACCAAAATTGGCCAGGCAAACCAAAACGAGCCGGTGGCAAGAATCCGACTTCGCGTGACAAAAACATCGATGACAACGGCGAGCACAACGCCGACGACCGCGAGCAGTGTGTACATCATGGGGTTCTGGGCCGCCTCACGATAACGAGAAAAGCGCGAACACCCTCCCAGGTCAACACCGCTGAAATGGGAACCATGATGAAAAACAGGTACTCCTCCAATGGCACAGCAAACGGGCCAATAATTCCCGTCATTTGGGCATGATCGAAATACCAGTGACCCTGGGCGATGGCCACCGCATCCCAGAGAATGAAGAGCGGAGTGGTAATCAACAGGGTGAGCAACAGGCGTCGTGGGTTGCGCAGAACCCGAAGTCCAAACGCCCATTCCAGCCACCACGAAGCGACAATCAGAAAGCCCAGCATAGCTAAATACGCAAAGGACTCCACCCGCCAAACCTACCGTTTCCACCTACGATTGTGCGTAGTGTGGAGGGGTGACTCCCGTCAGTGTGTTAGTAAAAACCCGGTCCTTCTCGGTCATCGCCGTAGCCGTGGTTGTCCTGCTATCGCTGGCTTTTTCGTTCTTTTTTACTCAAGGTTCAGCCCCGTGGCAGGTGTGGCTCGCAGTGTGTGCCCTCGCGGTAGGCATTCCCCACGGCGCTCTTGACCACGTGGTGACTTTCCCCCAGATGAGGTCGGCTCAGATGGCGATGTTTGTTCTGGGGTATGTCGGCGTCGCCGCGCTAGTCGTGATCGCCATCCTGGTGTGGCCCGTGGGTGGGTTCATTTTTGTCGTGGTGATGAGCGCCGTCCACTTTGGTATGGGGGACGCCTCTTTCATCCGCCAAGCCGGGGCGCAAGCACGCGCGTTGTCTGCACCCTGGTGGGTGTACGCAATCCCGGCCGGAACGCTGCCCATAGTGATACCCCTGACCAATCAGGGCAGTACGGAGGCTCTCGCTCTGGTCAACCCTGCCCTGATTGACTGGCATTTTGGTGCCGACACGGTGCTGTTTTGGGCAACAGTGTCTACCGCGCTCGTCTGCGTCGGATGGCTGGTCGCCAGACGTCGGTATGCCGATGCCAGAGACATCGTTGTTCTCGGCCTCCTAGCGATCCTCACCCCGCCGCTTGTTGCCTTTGCCGCCTATTTTGGACTGTGGCATGCGCTTCGTCACACAGCGCGGCTCAGCCAAGAAATGGCCCCCGCGAAAAAAATCGCCGACAGGGGTCACTGGGTGAGAGCTCTGTGGAGGGTATCCGTCCCCGGCCTGCCGGCTCTGCTTGGCACCATGGTGGTGGCTGGGGGTATTACCCTTGTCGGCGGCTGGGCTGTGACCGAGTACCTGTGGGTTGCACTCGCCGTTGTTTGGGCTTTGACGGTTCCCCATATGGCGCTCACCTGGAGACTCGATCAGTCAGCGTTGCGAGATGGAGGGCAACATGACTCTTTACCCACCAGGCCTCCTGCGTCAGCAAAGCGCCTCTGATTGGTCACTGATTGGCGATGCGAAGTGTTTCGGGGCGGAAGCTCAGCGGGGGCGAGCAACAGACCTATCACTCGTCGGTCGCCCATCGATGAGGGAACACGGAATCCAGCTCCTTTCATGGATGCCTGTGACACCGTGGCGTCGCAGGGACGATCGTGCGCAGTCGACTAGGCGTCCAGCGTCGCGCGCACCCTGCGGGCTGCCTCTACAAGGTTGGTCAACGTTTGGATGGTCTCCGCATAGTCGCGGGTTTTTAATCCGCAGTCGGGGTTCACCCACAGTTTGGTATCTGCTATTCCCGCCAGGGCGGTGGAAAGCAGGGTGACCTGTTCGGCGACGTCGGGTACTCGAGGTGAATGAATATCCCAGACACCAGGCCCGACACCGCGCTCGAACCCAGAAGAGCGAATGTCCTCGACGACGTCCATTTTTGACCTTGCTGCTTCAATGCTGGTGACGTCCGCACCTAAACCGTTGATGGCGCCAAATATTTGACCAAACTCCGAATAACACAGGTGAGTGTGAATTTGCGTTTTCGTGGTGACACCGGACGTTGCCAGCCGGAAAGACCGCACCGCCCAGTCAAGGTAATCGGCGTGGTCGCGTTCTTTGAGAGGTAACAGCTCACGAATCGCGGGCTCGTCGACCTGGATTACCTTGATGCCCGCCTTTTCTAAGTCAGTGACTTCATCGAGGAGCGCCAAGCCCAATTGGTAACCCGTTTCGCGTGAGGGAATATCGTCTCGAACAAACGACCACGCCATGATGGTGACGGGACCCGTCAACATGCCTTTGACGGGTCGAGATGTCAGTGATTGGGCGAAGACTGACCAGTCAACGGTGATGGGTCCCTGCCGGGTCACGTCACCCCACAAAATCGACGGTCGTGTGCACCGTGACCCGTATGACTGCACCCATCCGTGCGTGGTGACGGCAAAACCATTGAGGTGTTCGGCGAAATATTGCACCATGTCGTTTCGCTCGGGTTCACCGTGCACGAGCACATCCAGACCGAGTTCTTCTTGCAGACGAACAACGCGCCCAATTTCTTCGCGCATTGCCTCCTCGTAGGCAGCCTGATCAATCTCTCTGCGTGCAAACTTTGCGCGTGCGATGCGGATCTCGTTCGTCTGAGGGAACGAGCCGATTGTCGTGGTGGGGAGTTTTGGCAACTGGAGACTGATTTCCTGAGCCGCACGGCGCACTTCATAGTCTTCGCGTTCGAAGTCGTCGCTTACCAACCCTGCCGTGCGAGCACGGACGGCGGGGTTGATGACCCCCGGTGCGCTGAGGCGCTGTTGATACGCGTTTTCGACGACGGCAACTTCGACGGAGATCGAGTCCCACCCTTGGGTCAGCCCCGCACCAAGGGTCACCACTTGGCCGATTTTTTCGTCGGCGAACGCCAACCAGCTGCGCAAATCTTCGCTGAGCGTGCTTTCTTCGCTCACGCTGTGGGGCACATGAAACAACGAAGTCGAGGTAGACACGGCCACCGTGTCCGAGACACTGCGCAATTGCTCGAGCTTCTCCTGAGCTCCCGCCAAGCTTCCTCGCCAAATGTTGCGCCCATCAATGACCCCGCCCACCAGAACTTTTCCTGCTAACCCTGGATGGCGGGGGACACCTCCGCGGTGGAGGTCCAGACCGACCGCGGCAACCGAACTGGTGGCAACAGCTTCCAAGTGGTGCTCGAGTTCGCCGTAGGAGGCTTGCAACAAAATATTCGGCAGATTATCACCCGAGAGAATCCGATATGCGTCGTTCACCGCCGTGGAGACTGTCGCAGGGTCAATATCAAAGTTGTCACTGACAAGACCTGATTCGTCCAACTGCACCCAGGTTGCTCCTGCTTTTTTGAGACCGACCAGGATCTCTCGATATACCGTAAGGAGGTCTGGAAGCCGATCGAGGGGTGGGAAGCCCTCCGGGGCAGAGAGGGAAGCTTTAGCCAGCAGGAGGAAGGTGACGGGACCGACCAAGACGGGCCGGGTGTGGAAGCCAGCATCCTGCGCCTCGACGAAGCGGTCCAGAAACCAGGTTGACCCGTGTGTGAAAGGGGTTTCTGGGCCAATTTCTGGAACCAAATAGTGGTAATTGGAATCAAACCATTTGGTCATCTCCAAAGGTGCTTCACTTTCGTTACCGCGGGCAATCGTGAAATAGTCGTCGAGACTGTAGTGACCCTTGGCGTCTGCCACCAGCCCAAAACGCGGAGCAATCGCCCCGAGCGCCAGAGTAAGGTCTGCGACCTGGTCGTAGTAAGAGACATCCAAGGGAATGCTGGCGTTGTCTCTAGCCAGACCCAGTTCGGCAAGACGGTGGAGGTCTTCCAAGCGCACCTGGGTGGCTCCGCGGTCAAATTCTGCGCGGTCGATGGCGCCCTTCCAGTAGGCCTCAAGCAGTTTCTTCAGTTCTCGGCCTCGGCCAATTCGGGGGTACCCGACGATGGTGGTGGTGGGGAAGGTAGACACGGGCAGGTTTCCTAACTATCGAGCGAAGGGGGCTGTGGCGGCTTCAGGTGACACGAAACTTTCGGGGGCGAGCATTTCATTGGGATTAGCGATGGGGAGTTGGCCAGCTCTAGCTAAGGTATCCAGCACCGCCAGGTGATCGTTGAAAGCGTAGAGGTGGACACCTGGTGCTCCGCCAGCGTGGAGGGCTGAGACTAAGCGTGAGGTGAAATCGACGCCTCTTTGGCGCCGCTCAAAATCATCGCTAGCCGTTTCGAGCAGGCCGGCGAGGGTCCCCGGCCATCGCTCTCCGCTCAGCTCAACCGATCGCTTGAGTCGAGCCATCGATGTCACCGGTAACAACCCGGGCAGAATCGGAAGAGTAATACCGGCGCCATCGCAATCATCGAGGAAGCGAAAATAATCGTCAACGTCAAAGAAAAGCTGGGTGATAGCGAAATCGGCGCCGGCATCTTGTTTGGCTTTCAGCGCGTCTATGTCCCGCCGAGAGCTTCCCGATTCCGGGTGACCGTTGGGGAAGGCAGCGACGGCAATGCTGAGGTCCCCGAGGTCAGCCGTAGAGCGCGGTCTGCTCAAACTTTGGGGCCAGATTTGTAGCGAGCACATCAGGTCGACCAGCTCGGCAGCTGTGTTTGCGCCTTCGACAACGGGCAGCGGGGTGTGAGGCAGGTGGTCTCCACGAAGAGCAAGAAAGTGTCTTATTCCTTCTTGGAGCAAAGAGGTTACGAGCGTCTCAGTTTCTGCCCGGGTGTGACCCAGGCACGTGAGGTGCGCCAAAGGGCTCGTGGCCGTGTGGTCTCGGATAAATCTCAGGACCTCGAGCGAGTCTTTCTCGCCGGTGCCACCGGCGCCAAAGGTGACAGAAATGAAAGATGGTTCGACTGTGGATAACTCGAGTACGGAGGCTTGGAGCCTCTCCCACCCCACAGGGGTGCGGGGAGGGTACACCTCGAACGAGAGCGAGAATTTTGCGGCCTGCGGTGGTGTCACTGTGGAGCTCCCGGCGTGTTGAGGAACAAGACAACCGTGAGCGGGGCTCCGAAGGACGGTAGGCAAAATATACTCACGCCGGTAACTTTTGTCTACGCATTCAAGACGCATATCGTCATAGACAGGCCCTGCTCGCCCCTTCGAGGGTCGTGGCCGAAGGAGACGAGTGCGAGGGGAGTGCTGTTCTCGTCCAAGAGGACCCACCATGGTCGTTTGTGAGCCACCGCAGAATGCAAAAGGCTTCTCTCTAATTCCACGACGTTGCCGTGACAATGGCGCCATTTGTTACTGATCTGTTTAAAGGCATACTTGCGTTTTTCTTGCTCGACATGGGGCTACTCGTGGCTCGCCAATTGCGTCAAGTGCGCGATGTTGGACCGTTCCTGATTGGCTTTGGCCTTGCTGCGCCGTTGGTTGGAGCAACTTTGGCGTTGGCCCTGAGCGTGCTACTTGGCTTTGGTGTGTGTGATGCCACCTTGCTTGCGGTGCTTGCTTCTAGTGGTAGCTACATCGTGGTGCCTGCAGTTTTGCGTTATGCGATTCCTGAGGCGAGGCCAAGTCGATACTTCACCATGTCTTTGGCTGTCACATTTCCGTTCAATATCATTTTTGTGGTCCGACCGGACTCCTCGACCAGCGACACTGATACCCGTGGTTTGGCTGAGGCCTCAACGAAGGAGAGCCATCCGGGCGCTGCCCACTGCGCCCACTCTGAGCGGGGGAGGGGAGCGATGGCGAGGCTAGGAGTAGTGCCGAGCTGAAGCGCATGGCTCACATTCACGCCTTTACCTGCAAACTCTTCACTCCAATCTTCCGCGCGGTGAAGAGCGCCGGGGGTCAGAACGTCGAGCCGATACGACCGGTCAATGGACGGCGCGAGGGTGACGGTAAGAACACCGGGCATAGCTACTCCTTCATCAAGTCCTGAGGCCCTGAGTACAGGCCTCAGGTTTTTCAGAGTGCGTTTCGCACCCGGGATCACGAGACTTCCCCGTGCAGGGGCCCCTCTGATTTCGGGGAAACCTGGGGTGCCCGTGAGCAGCAGAGCGTCCATCACAGGGCGACCCTTGGCAGGCCCGCGGAGTGTGACTATGATTGCCTCAGCACTCCATCGCCGGTGTACTCGCCGGCGATGCCACCCTCCGGCGGAAGAGCGATGATGACCGAACGCCCATGGCTAGCCCATTACCCCAGTGACGTAGAGCACGAGCTGAAAAAGCCACCCTTCGACCACCTTTCAGCCCTTGTTTCTGCCGCGAGCGCTCAGTGGGGCAAGAAGATTGCCTTCACGCAGGTGATGCCAAACGGCATGAACGGGTCTCTCACCTACGCGCAGGTTGAGTCTCTCTCTGATGACTTTGCTGCTTATCTTCGTGAAGAGCTCGGTTTAGCTCAGGGCGACCGGGTCGCGGTCCAGATGCCGAACTGTTTGGCCTATCCCATTGTCGCTTTTGGTGTGTTCAAGGCCGGTTGCGTACTGGTCAATACCAACCCTCTCTATACGCCCTCGGAGATGGTGCACCAGTTCTCGGATTCAGGAGCAACCGCGCTGGTCATCATTGACATGTTTGCCGATCGCTTGCCCGAGGTTTTGGGTAAGACCCAGATCAAGCACGTCGTCACCGTGCGCATCTCTGAGTACTTCTCTCCCGTCGTCCACGGCGTTATTCGCAGCGTGCAGAAGGTGTGGAGCCGCTCGCTGCCAAAAATTACGGTGAAGCACACCCCCTTTAGGGCAGCAATGGCCGCCGGTCGAAAGAAGGCCAATGCCTCAGCCGCCGCCAAGTACCTCCAAGGAATGGGTCCTGACTCACTTGCTGCACTGCAATACACCGGTGGCACCACCGGTGTATCTAAGGGAGCAATGCTTTCTCACGGGAACCTTGTGTCCAACACAGGGCAGTTGCTCTCGTTTGTGGGGAACTTCCTCCGGCCTGGTGTGGAGGTCGTGATTACAGCACTCCCGCTGTACCACATCTTTGCTTTCACGGTGAATCTGCTCGCTTTCTATCAGCGCGGGGGGCGCAACCTGCTTATTCCAAGCCCCCGTCCACCGAGCAACCTCAAGAGAGCCTTCGAGAACTACAAGGTCACCTGGGTCACCGGAGTGAACACCCTCTTCAACGCTCTGATGAACGAGCGATGGTTTAGCGAAAGTCCCCCGAAGCACCTCCGGTACTCGGCGGCTGGCGGAATGGCCCTGCAGTCCTCCGTTGCGGAGCGCTGGCGCGCTATGACCAAAACCGAGATTGTCGAGGGCTACGGCCTCACCGAGACCTCTCCCGTTCTCGCCTTCAACCCCTTTGGTGGTCTGCACAAAGATGGCACCCTTGGCGTTCCTGTGCCCTCGACCGACGTTCAGTTGCTCGATGACGCGGGCAAGCCCGTGGCAGTGGGCGAGCCGGGAGAATTGGTCTGTAAGGGCCCCCAGGTCATGCTCGGCTATTGGAATAAAGAAGCCGAGACACAGGCTGCGATGGCGGGTGGCTGGTTCCACACCGGCGATATCGCTCAGATGGACGCTGATGGGTACTTCACCATTGTTGATCGCAAGAAGGACATGATTCTGGTCAGTGGCTTCAATGTCTACCCCAACGAGGTAGAGGAACAGATTGCCGCTGTACCAGGCGTCCTCGAGGTCGGCGTCGTGGGGGTTCCCGATGACAAGAGTGGCGAGGCTGTGCGGGCCTATATTGTGGCCTCGCATCCAGTGCCCACAACCGAGAGCGTCATTGCCCAGTGCCGCGAGCACCTCTCCGCATACAAGGTGCCCAGCAGAATCGTCTTTGTCGACGAGTTGCCCAAGAGCCCCATTGGCAAGATTCTTCGCCGCCAGCTTCGCGACCAAGCGATGGCTGAATCGACCACCACGAAGGGTGCGTAACCATGATCGAGTCACTAGTTGTCTTGGCTGAAGAAACCGCAAATTCAGCCACTGTGGTCAACGAGTTCGAGCAGACACTGCTCCGGATTTTCATCCTCATCATCATGTTCGGTCTGGGTGCAGGCCTCACCCCGAAGGACTTCGGTCTTGCTATTCGTCGCCCCTGGGGTTTGGTGATTGGGTGGGTAACGCAGTTTGGCATCATGCCACTCACCGCCTTCCTTTTGGTTGTGGCGGTCCTGTTGCCCTTCACCGAGGGACCGGGTGTTGCCTTTATCGCCCTTGGCGCGCTGATTATGGGTTCGGTGCCAGCCGGCACCACGTCCAACCTCTTTACCTACTTCTCTAAAGGCAACTTGGCCCTCAGTGTCACCATGACGGTCAATTCAACGCTGTGGGCGTTTGTGATGACACCACTGATGCTGTGGATCTATTCCAACCTTCTCGACTTCGACGAGTCGGTCAGCATTGAGTTCGGCGAACTTGCCATTGTGATCGTGGGCCTCGTGATTCCGGTGGCCCTTGGTATGCTCGTGCGTCGTCTGAGTGCGAATGCTGGAGCGGTACTAGAGCTGGTGGGTGGAGTATTTGGTGTTCTCTTTATCCCCTTCCTCATTGCGATTTGGGTGCCACGTAACTGGCAGTTGCTCCTGAGCACCGAATGGCCAACCTACGTGGTGGCCATCGGTCTCGGAATTGTCGGAATTAGCATCGCGTACGCGATCGCTAAGGCAATTCGCCTGCACCCGATGAATGTCAGAACCATCGCGCTGGAGACAGGAATCCAGAACGGTCCCTTGGCGATCGCGGTGATTGTTGCGGTCTATATCGACAGCCCAGGACTCGACCAGATCCTCTTGATTCCAGCGTTGTACTCGCTGTTTATCGTGATCATCTCGACGCTTGTGACCTTCTGGTTCCGCCGGGCAAACGTTGCCGAGGAACAGAAGATTCCTAACCTGCTCTAGACGCGCTAACTTCCCTCGGTCTCTTTGACGTCCCAGAAGACGTCGTAGAGCTCTGAGGGTCGGCGCAATTGGTCATCGAGGTTTCGCACGTCATAGATGGTGAACTTTCGGGGATCTCGTTCGCCAACCCCATAAACACCGAGGGCCCGCTCCGTGCCAGGAAAGCTAAACCCCATCATGTTCAAGACAGTCGGCAACACGCTGAAGTGATAAAACTCCGAGCGGTTGGCCTCAAGGCCCCCGGGGCGACCAAAAACGGTTATAAATCGTGCGGTGGGGCTCCAAGTCCATGGTTTCTTGGACGGCGTTGGGCATGGAAAGATGATCTCCGGTCACCACAACGACGGTGTCCTCGAGATAGCCCTTGTTGTCCATATACCGAATGAACTCGGCAATCATGTCTGAGGTGCACGCCACGATACCGGGAAGGTCTTCTGCACCGCGGCGCTCACACGTGGGGCTGAGGAGACCCTCCGGGCGGTGAGTGTCAACAGTCAGGACTGTCAGGTTAAAGGGCTGGTCCGCGGCGTGGAGTTGGTCGAGTTCTCTTTTTGCGTAGCGCAGCAGGTCATCGTCATGCAGACCCCACTTGGTGAACTCGGTTTCACCAATCGACTGCCAGTAGGGAAGACCCTTGACTGAGTTGTAGCCGTGCTCTTCAAAGAACTTGCCTTTACCGGCAAAGTTTGGGTCAGCGCCCCCGAGGAAATGATTTGGATAACCGGCATCATCCAGAATGTCACCGAGGCAGGTGATGCCTGGCATGAACGAGTCGACCCGCTCACCAATCCGGTTGATGCTCTTGAGACCCAACTGTTGGCGCACATCGAACTGGTTCTCCTCTTTGAGGAGCACCCCGCACTGGCTGGCCACTAAGCCCGCAATAGTCCAGCCGGTGCCTCGAACTTCTTCAAAATTCGGGAAGGTAACCCAGTCGCGAGTTTCATAGTCGAGAGAATCCAGAAGGTTCTCACCCCAGAGGTCTGGGTTGCGATAGGTGTTCTCGAGGGATTCCACATAGATCATCACCACATTGAGGGGCTCTTCAGGCTGGACAATGTTCTCGGGAAACTCGTAGAAGGATTCAATGAAGTTAGAGGGTTGTGAGTTCTGCATGAACGAGACCACCCCGACGTTTACAGCGAGGGCTGGGGTCGCAAGCCCCAACACCAGGGTCGGCACCAGTAATCCGACGAGGAGCCCGGGAGAGAGAACCCGAGAGCGAAAAAGACGCATGGGGGCTTCGCGCCTGGAATCCACGTGGGTTGAAAACGCCTGCTTGGCGCCCACAATCAAGCGGCGGGTTATTTTCACGCCAAGCGCACCACCGCCGAGTGGCTCGCGTTGATGGAGAAGGAGGACATGTTCGTTGCTCCTGTCAACACCCTGGAGCAAGGTTTCGCAGACCCCCAGGTCGCCCACAACAAGATGGTGCAGGTTATTGACAGCCCCATCGGTCCCCTGAAGCTGTTGGGACCGCCGTATCTACTCAGCGAAACTCCCGCGACGGTGAGAACGCCCCCTCCGCTTCATGGAGCGCATCCACCGCGACTGGATACAAGAGGCAATCGACCTGGCCGATGCGGACGTTGATTTCTCAGGAGCCGAAGCCGTATTAGTGGTGGCTACTCCCAATGCCACACAGATTCCTTACGGGCCGACCTTTATGGGTTAACCCAATTTCGCCTTGAGTGCAGACGGTCACACTATGACAAACGCGATCACCTCTGTAGCAGACCTAACATACTGGGGGGAATTGTGGTACCCGCACGAATTTGGTCATTCACTGGGTTTACCGGATCTTTATGGTGCCAAACTTCCCGGTCGAGGAAGGTTCACTAGGCCCTATAGCCTGATGGATGATATTTCGAGCTCAGCCCCGGGTTACATGGGATATTCAAAATGGATCCTCCGGTGGCTTGATGACTCACAAGTGGAATGCATCACTGCCGACGCCACGGTGGCTCTCACGCCTCTGGCAACTCCGGTTGGCCCCAAGCTTGCCGTAGTCCCCCTGAGTGAAAGCTCGGCCTTAGTGGCGGAAGTTCGACGAGCAATGGGGTATGACTCCGCCCTGGAAAGCGAGGGGGTGATTGTGTACTTGGTAGAAACAAATAACCGCGCTGACTATTCTTACGAGGCTAGTTACGGAGAGGGGCCGATGGAGGTACTGAACGATGCCCGCCCTCTTAAGCCGGGTGACTCCGTAACTCACCAAGGTGTCACTTTCGAAGTATTGGGCTCCGAACCGAACGAAGACCTCATTCAAATCAGTTTTGAGAACTTCAAAGGAAACCGTTTTGCCGCTGACCTCTGTTGGCATGACGAGCCTTCGTGAGAGCCACCCAGGGGAATTGAACTCCAAACCTGCTCCTTGCGAGAAAGCAGCGCAGCCAACCATTGGTCAGCGCCGACCAGGGATTCTGGCTGTTTGTAGGGGTGACCGAAATTATGACCCTTTGTGTGGCGGTGTGCACAAAACACTGGGCTAAGGGGTGTTGGGTCTTTGCTGCGTGAGGTTTGACCCCACTCCCTTTTTGTGCCGGGGTGCCCCTATCGGGCTTCAGGGCTGTGGGCGTGTAGGCGTGGTCTAGCTTGAACCGTTCAACTATTTCATGCGGGACAACAACGAGGATGCGGGTCAGCACTCGGTAGCAAACCCCAAGTTCATTTCTGTTGAGTTGTGCGGCAATCTCGATTGGGGGTCTTCCCAGTGCAAACATTTTCTTC